>ERZ1026848.37-NODE-37-length-68574-cov-34.698361_pt1 | contig 68574 bp, 60 predicted proteins | sample MGYA00380154_ERZ1026848 | MGnify/ENA primary metagenome ERZ1026848 (study PRJEB33269, sample SAMEA4719790) | human gut metagenome | biome: human-associated habitat; feature: organic feature; material: feces | place: Cameroon | collected 2013-10 ...
CCCCCGCTGCACACCCCGCCTTCCCCGCCATGCCCAACGCAAAGCTGGCCGCCCGGGAGCTGGGCGTGGATGTGGCCGCCGTCCCCGCTGCCAACGGTCAGTTCGTCACCCGTAACGACGTGGCACGCTACACGCCGCCTGCCGCTGCCGTTGTCGAGGCGGAGTACGAGGTGCTGCCCATGAGCCGTATGCGTCAGATCATCGGCAGACGCATGTGGGAGTCTCTCAGTGAGATCCCCTGTTGGCAGTGTACTACGTCCATCAAGATGGACGCCTGCATGGCGCTGCGGGATACCTATAAGGACAAGAAGGGCGTCAAGCTCTCTTACAACGACATGATGGCCAAGGCCATCGCCGTGGCCTCCCGGAAGTTCCCGCTGGTGAACGCCCGATATGAAAACGGCGAGGTGCGTGTCTACAACCACACCAACGTGGGACTGGCTGTGGCGCTGGACGGCGCACTGGTCGTTCCCGTCGTCCGCGACATCGACCGCAAGGGTCTGACGGAGATCGCCAGCGACTACAAGGCGCAGATCGCCAAGGCGCGCGAGAACAAGCTGCTGCCCGATGACATGGGCTGCGGCAGCATCACCATCTCCAACCTCGGCATGTACGACGTGGAGCAGTTTATTGCCATTGACAACCCGCCGGAGAGCTGCATTTTGGCCGTCGGCTCTATAAAGGTGAAGCCCGAGTGGGACGGCGAGAAGTTCGTCCCCGCCAATATGATGACCGTGACCGGCTCCTTCGACCACCGGATCATCGACGGCGCATACGGCGCACAGTTCCTTCAGGAGCTGAAAATGCTGATGGAAGCGCCTGCGCTGATGCTGTATTGATGAGGTAATAAGCATGGAACAGTATGATGTATTGGTAATAGGCGGCGGCCCCGGCGGCTACTCCCTCGGCATCGCCGCTGCCAAGAAGGGCATGAAGGTCGCCCTTTTTGAAAAAGAGCATTTGGGCGGCACGTGTCTGAACGTGGGCTGCATCCCTACCAAATATTTGGTAGACAAGGCCAACGCCATGGAAAAGGTACGCGCGCTGGTGAAGAAGGACATCTTCCGCGACGCCGGCAGCTTCAGCTTCAAGAAGATCCAGCAGGGCAAGGGCGAGGTCACGGCCAAGCTGGTGAACGGCGTCCAGTTCCTGCTGAAGAAGGCCGGTGCGGAGATCGTCCGCGGCGAGGCAGTGCTGAAGAAAGACCGAATCGTCTCCTGCAACGGCAAGGACTATCAGGGCAAGCACGTGGTCATCGCCACCGGCAGCGTCCCCATGATGATCCCTATCCCCGGTCATGAGTATTGCATCGACTCCACCGGCGCACTGAACCTGTCCTCCCTGCCCCGCAGCATGGTGGTCATGGGCGGCGGCGTCATTGGACTGGAGCTGGCCTGCGCCTTCGCAGCCTACGGCACGGAGATCACCGTGGTGGAGATGATGCCGGAGCTGATGCCCAATGAGCAGAAGGAGGCCGTGCGCATCGTCCTCAACGACCTGAAAAAGCAGGGCATCTCCCTGAAAACCGGTGCAAAGATGCTGCGCATCGAGAAAAACGGCGGTCTGCTGCGTGCCGTGTATGAGATCGACGGCAAGGAGGAATCCACCGACTGTGAGCAGGTTCTGATGGCCGCCGGCCGCAAGACCAACCTCTCCGGCATCGACGCCGAGGCGCTGGGCTTGAAGCTGGACGGCAAGAAGTGCATCGTGGTGGACGCCCATCAGCGCACCAGTCTTCCCGGCGTGTACGCCATCGGCGACGTGGTGGGCGGCTTCCAGCTGGCACACGCAGCCTACGCCGAGGGTGAGGCGGCACTGGCGGATATGCTGGGCGAGGACCGTCCCTACGGCACCGTTCCCGTCCCCGTCTGCACCTACACCATCCCCTGCTTCGCCTCGGTGGGTCTGACCACCCGGCGGGCAAAGGAGGCCGGCTATGAGCCGGTGCTGGGCAGCTTCGATTACAGCGCCAACGGCATGGCGCTGGCGGAGGGCGCTGCCGGTGCGGTGTTCGTGGTGGCGGATAAGGCCACCACCAAGACGCTGGGCATCACCATCGTGGGCGAGAACTCCTCCGAGATGATCGCCATGGCCACCTCCGCCGTGGCGGACGGCCTTACCACCGACCAGTGGGAAAAGATGGTGGTGGCTCATCCCTCCCTGTGCGAGATGGTGCGGGAGGCAGCCTTGGACGCCTTTGGCCGCTCCGTCCACAAGGGCTAATCTATCAAGAAAAGAGGCGTTTTTCTATGGATCATATGTTATTGAAAGATCGCGTGGCCATGGTCACCGGCGGTGGCCGCGGCATTGGCGAGGCGTCTGCCCGTCGGCTGGCCGAGTTCGGCGCAAAGGTCATCCTGGCCGACCTTGACCTCCCCTCCGCCACCGCCGTGGCGGAAGACCTCCGTGCCCACGGTATGGAGGCCGCGCCGCTGGAATTCAACGTCACCGACTTTGACCACATCGAAGAAAAGGTGGCCCAGGCCCGTTCCATCTTCGGCCGCATCGACATCCTTGTAAATGTGGCCGGTATCACCGGCTCCACCCCCATCGACCAGATCACCCACGAGAGCTGGGACCGCATGATGGACACCGACCTGAAGAGCATGTTCTTTGTGACGCAGGCCGTGTTCGCCGTCATGAAGGCACAGAACTACGGCAAACTGGTGCATATCTCCTCCTTGGCGGCGCTGCGTGGCGGCAGAAGCTCCGACGCCTCCTATGCGGCGGCCAAGGCGGGCAACCTGAACCTGAGCAAGTGCTTTGCGCTGGCGGGTGCCCCCTACCACATCACGTCTAACGCCGTCTGCCCCGGCAACATCCTCACCCCCATGGGCAAGACGCTCGCCTGGTCCAAGGTCGATCCCAAGACCTACATCCCCGCCGGGCGTTACGGCACGGCGGAGGACATCGCCAACGCCGTACTTTTCTACGCCAGTGACCTGTCCGACTATGTGACCGGCGACTACATGAACGTCAACGGCGGCCTGTATATGTGACCCTTTTTCAGTCAGGAGGTGACTCGGTATGTTAACAGGTCTGACAGAATTTCTCCCGGAGGTCACCCTGACGGCCTACGATAATTTAGAATTCTTCATTCGTATATTCCTGGCTGCTGTCTTGGGCGCTCTGGTCGGTCTGGAGCGCACCAAGCGGCAGAAAGAGGCCGGTGTCCGCACCCACTGCATCATCGCCTGTGCGGCGGCGGTCTTTATGATCCTCTCCAAGTACGCCTTCGTCGATCCCGCCCCGGTCTTAGGTTCACGGGGCGCGGACGGTGCGCGTATCGCGGCACAGGTGGTCAGCGGTATCTCATTCCTCGGCGCAGGCGTCATCTTCAAAAACGGCAACACCATCCGCGGTCTCACCACCGCCGCCGGTATTTGGGCCACCGCCGCCATCGGCATGGCCATCGGCGCAGGTATGTACTGGGTGGGCCTGACCACCACCGCCGTCATGATGGTGGCGCAGGTGGTGCTGCACCGCTTCCCCGTAGCCGGTGATGCCGCCGCCACGCAGGACATTACGGTCTGCATGGACGACACCCCCGAGCTGTATAGCGCACTGGAGGAACTGCTCCTGTCCCATGGCGGCAAAGTCACGGACAGCTCCCTGACCAAGACCAGCGGCAGCATCACACTGGAGCTGACCGTCCGGCTGACCGAGCCAATCGCCTACGAGGAGGCGCTCCGCTTTATGCAGGAGCATCCCGGCGTAGAGCGCATCTCTGTATGAAAGGACTTCTCCATGAAGATTATCTGCTTGGGTGACAGTCTCACCGCCGGGTATCGTCTGCCCGCCGATGCGTGCTGGGTGCAGATCCTGAACCGGGAAACGCCCCACACATGGATCAACGCCGGCGTCAGCGGCGACACCTCCACCGGCCTTTTGGTGCGGCTTCAAACAGAGGTGCTGCCCCAGCACCCGGACATGGTCCTGCTATTGGGCGGTGACAACGACATCATGCTCACCGGCTCAGAGGATCTTGCCAAAACCTCCCTCATGGCCATGCTGCACCAATGCGCGGCTCAGGGTGTTAAGCCTGTGGTTGGAATCCCCTTCCCCATCCGCAGCATCCCCACGCGCTGGCAGGCCGTCTGCGACACCGAGAACGCCCGCCGCGCCTCCCTGCGCTACATACAGTGGCTTCGCACACTGGTGGACGCCATCTCTCTGCGCAAGGTGGACTTCGCCGCCGCCTTTGCCGCCGCGCCGTCCCCGGAGGGACTGTATCAGGAGGACGGTATGCACCCCAGCGCTGCCGGCAGCCGCCTGATGGCGGACGCCGTCATGCAGGCACTGGCCGGCAGGAATATGTAAAAAGTCGGCGAGGCTCCCCCCTCTGCCTCGCCCTCCGAACACACTTTCGCCCCCCGTGCAATCCCCTGTCATTGTGAGGCGGTCCGTGGACCGGCTCCAATGACAGGGGATTTTGATAGTTTTAGGAGCCGGCTCAGTGAGCCAGCTCCTTTCCCTCGACCATCGCCGTGCCGCAATGTTCCTTTTGTATTGTCACAGGATGTTACCGTCCCCATCCACCAGCAGCTCTACCGGCGGGCGGTGGCTGGAAAACCGCTGCACAGACAGGGTGCAGGCGTAGGCGCCGGCGTTGGACACCGCCACCAGATCGCCGGTCTCCAGCGCCGGGCCGGTGAAGCCCTCCTGCAAGACATCCAGCGCGCAGCAGAGATTGCCCACCAGATGCACCGTCTCCGTACGGGCGGGATCGCCCAGCGACGTGACGGTGCAGGCGTCCTCCCGGGTAAACAGCGGCTCCTGCGGTGAAAGCGCCGCATCCGGCCCTACCGCCCGGCGCAGCATGGCGGCGATGGCGGGCTTCTGGAAGCCGTTGAGACAGTTCTCCACGATGACGTAGGTCACGCCCCGGGAGGTCTTTTTGTCCACCACCGGCATGAAGTATGTACCGGCCTGACAGGTCAGGAACCGGCCTGACTCGATGAGCAGGCGGGCTCCCAGCGTGCAGCGGTTCTCCTCCGCGATGTGCCGGGCGCACTGCCGCAGAGCGGCGTAATCCAGCGGCTGCTGTGATGCCTCGTTGTAGGCGATGCCCACGCCGCCGCCGAAGTTGATATACTCTATGGTGCAGCCCAGCACCTCCTGCACCCGCAGCGCCAGCGCGAAGCAGTTCTCATAGTACCGGGTCAGCACGGCGGCGTCCAGATTCTGGGAGCGCAGGTGGACGTGGATGCCGCAGACCGTAACGGGCAGTTCCTCCAGCGCCGTGCGCAACTGGGGCAGGTCCTCCTCGCAGATACCGAACTTGCCGGATGTGCCGGGGCCTCCGTCCATATTGAAGCAGGGGTCGATCCGCACGCCGATGGGCCGCGCCTCCCCTTTCTTTGCGGCAATGCGGCCGATGCGCACCGCCTCGCCGATGGAGTCGGCGATCAGGTGGCCGTGATCCCATGTCTCCCGCAGGGCGCTGTCGGACTTGCCGGCGGCGGAAAAATAGATATCGGCGGCGGCCATGCCGCACTCCTCCGCCAGCAGCACCTCCCGGGCGGAGGCTGCGTCCGCGCCGATGCCCAGCGCCGCCAGCGCCCGCATCACCGGTGGAAACGGGTTGGCCTTCACCGAAAACAGGAAGTCAAAGCCGGGGAACGTGTCGCGCAGCAGCCCAGCCTGCCGCGCCAGTACATCGCGGGAGTAGATAAAGCAGGGGGCGTTTTCCCGCGCCAGACGCAGAATATGCTCGTTCATGGAAGATGCTCCTTTCGATGTATCGTGATACGCTCAGTGTAGCATATCCGCCCCGCCGCCGTCAAAACATTCCTTGCGCACCGGCAAAAATTGTGCTACAATACCGCCTGTATCTGCGGGCGTGGTGGAATTGGCAGACTCGATGGATTTAGGTTCCATTGCCGTAAGGCGTGCGGGTTCGAGTCCCGCCGCCCGCACCAGAAATACCCGAAACGGAGGTATCCCCCCATGAAACGTGTCGCATCCATTCAGGATATCTCCTGTCTGGGGCGCTGCTCCCTGACCGTGGCGCTGCCGGTGATCTCCGCGCTGGGCGTGGAGTGCGCCATCGTACCCACGGCGGTTCTCAGCGCCCACACCGCCTTCCCCGGCTTCGTCAGCCGCGACCTGTCCGACCAGCTGACGGCTATCGCCGCCCACTGGCGCTCCCAGCACGTCCACTTCGACGCGCTGTACACCGGCTATATCGCCTCCGCCCGGCAGGTGCAGCAGGTGCTGGATTTCTTCGACGCCGTAAGATCCCCCGACACCATGATCTTCGTAGATCCCGCCATGGCCGATCACGGAAAGCTCTACACCGGCTTCGGGCCGGACTTCCCCTCTGTCATGGCGCAGGTGGTGGCGCAGGCCGATGTGGCCATCCCCAACCTGACGGAGGCGTGTCTCCTCACCGGTACACCCTACCGTGAGGAGATGGACGAGCCCTTCGTCCGGGAGCTGCTGCGGGGCGTGGCGGCGCTGGGCGCAAAGCGCGTGGTGCTCACCGGCGTATCCTTTACGCCGGACAAGCTGGGCGCCATGGGCTACGACAGCTGCACCGACACATATTTCACCTGCCTCGACCGGCGGCAGCGCGGCGCCTTCCACGGCACCGGCGACATCTTCGCCGCCACGGTGGTAGGCAGCATGATGCGGGGGCTTTCGCTGGAGGAGGCCGCCTCGCTGGCGGTACGCTTCACGCTGGCCTGCATCGACGTCACCGCCCGCGACCCGCAGGCGGACTGGTACGGTGTGGAGTTTGAAAAGGCGCTGCCCCTGCTGTGTGACACAGCGCGGACATTCCCGGAAGACTGATCTCACAAAAGAGGCACCCGCGCCGTTGGCGCGGGTGCCTCTTTGCTTTTTCATATCATTTTCTGCGGGGATAGGGCTTTTTCTCATCGGTCAGCCCCGCCAGATAGTCCATACTGGTATCCAGCGCCAAGGCCACACGGCGACACTGCTCAAAGCTGAGATACCGCTCGCCCCGTTCGATTTTGGAATAGGCGCTTTGGTCAATGCCGGTCAGCATCTGCATTTTGATCTGGGTATATCCCCGCTCTTTCCGAAGTTCCCGCAATCTGCTCATAACAATCACCGCATTTATTATGGCAAATTGTCCTATTGCAATTAGGGTAATATTGTCCTATAATTTTCACAAGGGGGTGATGGTATGACAGATGCTGAGCTTTACCGTGAAATGTACCTGACAATGGCTCGTGCCGCTGAACGAGCCATCCGCCTGTTGGTGGAGGCGCAGCAGGCGTGCGAGGCGCTCTATATGGAGTGTGCAGATCACCAAACATCGCATGACTAACCGAAAGGAGGCACCCGCGCCGTTGGCGCGGGTGCCTCTTTATACCCTTTATTTCGTTTCGCCGTCCTGCGGCTCGTCCTGTACGGAGGGCTTCTCCTCTGCGGAGGGGCTCTCCGGCTGCTTCTCCTCCGGTTGGTCGAAGTCCGGCATGGGGATCGGCTCAGACACGATGTTGATGTGCTTGGCGGGCGCCTCGATGGTCTCCGGCACACTGGGACGGAACAGCTTCTGCTCCCCGTCGCGGGATGTGCCGTAGTTGTCCACCGTCTCCGGGTCGCGGCCCTCGATAATGGCCATCATCTCCTGTCCGGTGATGGTCTCCTTCTTCAGCAGGTACGCGGCGATCTTGTCCAGCAGCTCCCGGTTGTCCCGCAGGATCTGCTTGGCCTCCTCGTGGCACTGGCGGATGATCTTGATGGTCTCCCGATCCGCCGCGGCGTAGGTCTCCTGCGCGCAGGTCATGGAGTAGCTGCCGTCCAGATACTGGCTCTGGATGGTGCCCAGCGCCATCATATCGAACTCGTCGCACATACCGAAGCGCGCCACCAGATTCCGCGCCATCTCCGTAGCACGCTCAATGTCGTTGGCGGCGCCGGAGGTCATGGTATCGCACACGATCTCCTCGCTGGAGCGGCCGGCCAGCAGCGTGCGGATCTCCGCCAGAATGTCCTCCTTGGACATGAGGAACTTCTCCTCCTCCGGCAGATGCAGCGTATAGCCCAGCGCACCCTGCGTATGGGGCACGATGGTGATCTTGCTCACCGGCTGGGCGTTCTTCTGCTTGGCCGCCACCAGCGCGTGACCCACCTCGTGGTAGGCGATGATGCGCTTTTCCTCCTCGGTGATGACGGTACCCTTCTTTTCGGCGCCGGCGATGACCAGCTCGAAGGACACCAGCAGATCCTCCTGATTTACGGCCTTGCGGCCCTTGCGGACGGCGCGCAGCGCCGCCTCGTTCACCAGATTGGCCAGATCCGCGCCGACGCAGCCGGCGGTGGCTTGGGCGATCTTGTTCAGATCCACGTCCTCGGACAGACGGATGTTGCGGGTATGCACCTGCAAGGTGGCAAGACGCCCCGCCAGATTGGGACGGTCCACGGTGATGCGCCGGTCGAAGCGGCCGGGACGCAGCAGCGCCTTGTCCAGCACCTCCGGGCGGTTGGTAGCGCCCAGCACGATAATGCCCTTGCCGGGGTCGAAGCCGTCCAGCTCCGCCAGCAGCTGGTTCAGCGTCTGCTCGCGCTCGTCGTTGCCGCCGCCGAACTTGCTGCCGTCGCGGGATTTACCGATGGTGTCGATCTCGTCGATGAAGATGATGCACGGGGCTACCTTGGCGGCCTCCTTGAACAGGTCGCGGACACGGCTGGCGCCCACGCCCACGAACATCTCCACAAAGTCAGAGCCGGAGATGGAGAAGAACGGCACGCCCGCCTCGCCTGCCACAGCCTTGGCCAGCAGGGTCTTGCCGGTGCCGGGAGAGCCCACCAGCAGCGCGCCCTTGGGCAGCTTGGCGCCGATGGCGGTGTACTTGCCGGGGTTGTGGAGGAAGTCGATGATCTCCTCCAGCGACTCCTTGGCCTCGTCCTGTCCGGCCACATCCTTGAAGGTGACGCCGGTGGACTTCTCCATATAGACCTTGGCGTTGGCCTTGCCCACGCTGCCGATGCCGCCGAAGCCTCCGCCGCCGCCGTTTTTCGCCAGCATACGGAACACCAGCATCAACAGGCCCACCATGATGATGGTCGGCAGGATGTACTGCACCATGAACACCAGCACCGGGTTCATCTGCGACTCGTAGTAGCCGGTATAGGACACCTTATGCTCCTTCAGAAGGGGCAGCAGATCCTTGTCGTTGAGGTAGGCGGTATACAGCGTCAGCTTGGAATCTTTGGACTGGGTATAGGATTTGGGCGGCGTTTTGCTGTTCTCGTCCTTCTCCTCGGTGTAGGTGTAGCCCTCCACCGGTGTGACGTAGATAGCATCGTCCTTGAACAGCACCTCGTCCACCTTGCCGCTCTCGACGAGGGACACCATCTCGCTGTATTTGATCTCGTGGCTGGTGGCCTTATTGGTGGCGTTGCTGTTGTAGGCGGCGAAATAGTTGAATGCCACCGTCAGCACCAGCGCCCATACCACCAGTGTCAGGATACCCCGCAGATTGCTGCGCCCCTTGCCGTTTTTGTTGTTTTTGTCATTATTTGCCATGTGTATCCTCCGTAAAAACCACCGGGTGGTATACTTTTGCATTATGGCACAGTATACCACACTCCACCCTCCGTCACAAGCGGCACGCTGTCGGATTTTCTGTAAATTTTCTATGAATGCTCCTTTCTATCGTGGAGATAGTGTGGTATACTGGACGGGATACAAAGAAAAACGAGGTCACACCTATGAGAGATATGAAGGATACTGCGCGCCGCCCCCTGCCCGATGCGGAGGCTGACGGCATCATCGAGGGGCGCAACGCCGTGATCGAGGCCCTGCGCGTCGGCACCGCCATCGACAAGATCTACCTCGCCAAGGGCGAGACGGACAAGACGCTGGGGCACATCGCCTCCAAGGCCCGGGACGCGGGCATTGTGGTGGTGGAGGCCGACCGCCGCAAGCTGGACGGTATGTCCCGCACCCACGCTCACCAGGGCGTTATCGCGCTGGCCGCCGTCCGGGAATACGCCACGGTGGAGAGTATTCTGGCCGCCGCCGCGGAAAAAGGCGAGCCGCCCCTGCTGGTGGTGTGCGACGAGATCTCCGACCCCCACAATCTGGGCGCCATCCTCCGCACCGCCGAGTGCGCCGGCGCCCACGGCGTCATCATCCCCAAGCGCCGCTCCGCCGGTCTGACCGCCGTGGTGGCCAAGACCTCCGCCGGTGCGGTGAGCTATATCCCCGTGGCGCGGGTGGCCAACATCCCCTCCCTGCTGAAGGATCTGAAAAAGCAGGGCGTCTGGGTGTTCGGCACCGCCGCCGACGGCACCACCGACCTTTACGGCGCGGACCTGAAGGGCCCTGCCGCCATCGTCATCGGCTCCGAGGGCAGCGGTATGACCCGCCTCGTCTCCGAGAGCTGTGATTTTCTGGTAAGCATCCCCATGAAGGGCCGCATCTCCTCCCTGAACGCCTCCGCCGCCGCAGCTATTTTGCTGTACGAGGCGGTGCGCCAGCGGGGATGACCGGCGCTTCCCGTTTGATCTTTCGATCTGAGGTACTATGAGCAGGCGCGACCAACGACCCACCTATACGCCGCCCGTCCCGGACGACGAGCTTTCTCTGGAGGCCATCCTTGCCGAATACGGCAGGGGTGGGCGTCAGCCTGCCCCGCCCGTCCCGGACACCGCACCTGCGGCGGAGCCTGCGCCTGCTGCCCCGCCTGTTCCGGAGTCTGTACCTGACCCGGAGCCTGTGCCCGAGCCGATGCCCGCGTCCGAGCCGGAGCCTGTCCCCGAATCGGAACCCACGTCTGAGCCGGAGTCTATACCTGAACCGGAGGACACGCCCCTTTCCGACGTGCCGGATCGCGTCAGTCTGAAGGACGTGATGAACCAGACGGTGGAGTCCGTGCTGGAGGAGTCGGAGGACGGCGTCCTCGATGAGCCTGTCCCGCTGGGTCAGCGGCTGGCCGCGCTGCTGCACCGCTTTACGGCGCGCGGCGATGACCGCCGGCGCGGCCTTTCACAGGAGACGGAGCAGCTTTTCGACGAGCCGGAGGACGAGCCGGAGCCGGAGGAACCGGAGGAGCCGGAGCCCCGCATGGACGATGCCCTGCGGGAGGAAAAGCGCCGGTGCAACCGGCTGCGCCGCGGGCTGGTGCTGGGCGCGTTCCCCGCGCTGCTGCTGGTGGTAGCCGCCGTTTTGCAGGAGCTGGAGGTATTGCCCCCCGCGTGGCTGGACGCTGCGCTGCTGCGCTGCGCCGTGCTGGGCGGCGGGCTGCTGCTGACGGCGCTGCTGTGTCTGCCGGTGTGGCAGACGGCTTACCGGATGCTGCGGGATGGCCGTGTGGGCTGCGAGCTGTGCGCCGGTGTGACGGTGCTGGCGGATCTTTTGTGCTGCCTCAGCGGCATCGTCACCGGCAGCACCCTGTCCACGCCCTACGCCGCCGCTGGTGCCCTTCTGATCCTCAGCTGTCAGCTGGGCCTGTACCTGACGGCGGAGACCCGCCGCATCGCCTTTCATCTGGCAGATGTCAACGGCGTGCCGCCCTATGTGGTGTCCGTGCTGCCCGCCGGTGTCTGCAAGCAGCAAGGAGTACTGGAGGGCTTCTACCGCACGACCATGCGCCCCGACCCCGCCCGCCAGTGGCAGAACTATGTGCTGCCGCTGCTGCTGAGCATCGCGGTGGTGCTCTCCGGCGTGGTGTGCTTCACCGCCCGGCCCATGGAGGAATTCCCCTGGGTGCTGGCCGTCCTTACCGGCGCCGGTGTCCAGCTATCCCTGCCCCTGACAGGGACGCTGCCCCTGTACTACCTGTCCCGCCGTCTGGAGCACAGCGGTGCGGCCGCCGCCGGGTACGCCGGTGCAAGAGCCGTGGCCCGCGCCGGGCGCATCGTCCTCACCGATGACGATCTGTTCCCCGCCGGTACTGTGACCCTCAACGGTTACAAGGTCTACGGCGAGGAGCGTGTGCGCGCCGTGTCCTACGCCGCCGCCGTGTCCAAGGCCGCCGGCAGCAGCCTTGCGCCGCTGCTGGATCGGCAGCTTACGGTGGAGGGCGGCTACCCCATGCGGGTGGACGAGCTGCGCTACTGCGAGGAGGGCGGCGTGGAGGCTGCCATCCACGGCGAGACGGTGCTGATGGGCAGCGCCTATTTCATGAAAAAACGCCGGGTGGCGCTGCCGCGGGATCTGAAGCTTCAAACCGGCCTCTTTCTGGCGGTGGACGGCGTGCTGACGGCGGTGTTCGCCGTGAAGTACCAGCCCTCCCGCAACGCGGAGTGGGCGCTGCGGGCTATGCGCCGCAGCCGTATCACGCCGGTACTGGCCGTCCGCAGCAGCAATGTGACCCCCGGCCTTATCAAGCGGAAATTCGGTGTGGACGCCAAGGTGGTCTATCCCGATGTATCCACCCGGCTGGCACTGGCGCAGCTGGCGTCCCAGCAGGGTGACGCACCCAATGTCATCGTCTGCCGCGAGGGGCTTCTCCCGCTGGCGGAGTCGGTGGTGGGGAGCCGCCGCATGGTGCGGGCTGTCCGCACCGCCACCATCCTCAGCTATATCGGCTCCCTGTGCGGTATCCTGCTGGCCTACTACCTGACCTCCGTGGGCAATTTCACGGTGCTGACGCCGGTGGCCATGGTGCTGTTCCTGCTGCTGTGGCTGCTGCCCACCCTGCTTATCGCCGGACTTGTCCGCCACTTCTGACACAATGAGATAAAAAGGAACGGAGAGCGCTGCTCTCCGTTCCTTTTTTCATCCCTATACGGTTTTCTCTTTTTTACGCCTCCGCCGGTGCGGGCTCCGGCAGCTTCTCCGGCCAGCCGGGCCAGCTCTGGCGGATGAGATCCGCCACCTCGCCCCGCTCCGTGCCCAGCACAGCGGCCAGCTCGCCATACAGCTGATCCTCAGCGCGCTTGAGGTAGCGCTCGTCCATCTGGCTGACCTTTTTGCCGTGGCGCACCGCCCATGCCCGCTTGCGGCACACATTGTGGATCATGGCCGCCAGCTCGCCGCACTCGCAGCGCATCACCACCTGATGGTAGAAATCCCGGGCAGCCCGGACACCCGCCTGCTCCGGCTTGCAGGGCGGCAGCGCGGGGATGGACGCGATCAGCGCCATCGCCGCCTCCCTCGTGATAACAGGGCGCATCAAAATGCCGGTATCCACCGGCGTCAGCACCGTGCCGCTGCGGTACAGCGGCGTCAGATGATAGTAGAGCCGGCCGCCGTCGTCATAGGCCATCCCGGACGGACCGACACGCTCCACCCGGCAGACGCCCTCGCCGCCATACACCACGAGATCACCTGCTGCAAACATTTTTTCACACTCCTTACACAAACACACAAAGCATGGAAACGCCGCACGTCCGCTTTTCCCCAGCCGTGCAGCTCTTTACTCACTATGAGAATTATACCACACCATGTCAAAAAATGTAAGGGCGATTTTTAAGAAATTTTGCAAGAACCGCTGGTTATCCGGGAAAAACGTGGTACAATGTGGAAAAACACGGAAAGGATCCTTCTCCCATGAAAAAGCCCGCTATCCACCCCTCCGTTTTTGTAGCCCCCGGCGCTGTCGTCCGGGGCGACGTGCAGCTGGCCGCCGGCAGCAGCGTGTTCTATAACGCGGTACTGCGGGGCGACCGCGCCGCCATCTCCATCGGTGAGGGTACCAACATTCAGGACAACTGTGTGGTCCATGTGGAGTACGACCTGCCGGTGACGGTGGGTAAGAATGTCACCGTGGGACACGGCGCCATCCTCCACGGCTGCACCATCGGCGACGAGACGCTGATCGGCATGGGCGCCATCGTCCTCAATGGCGCGAAAATCGGCAAGAACTGTCTCATTGGCGCCGGTGCGCTGGTGACCCAGAACGCCGTTATCCCCGACGGCAGCATGGTCATCGGCTCCCCCGCCAAGGTAAAGCGCCCGCTGACGGAGGAGGAGATGGCCTCTGTCCGCCAGTCCGCTGCCGACTACCGGCAGGAGGCGCAGGAATGCAAGGCGTTGGAGGAAGCGCTGTAAGCAAAGAAGAAAGCCGCAGGCATCTGCGGCTTTCTTCTTTGCTTATTTCTGCGCGGCGGCCTTCTCCCGATCCGCTTGGATCAGCAGCTTCAGCGCCTCCACGCCCACCTGCACGGCGGCGGTGGTGTCCTCGCTCATGTCCTGATCCAACCCGGCCTTCTCCCGCTCTTGATTCCACACCACATGGAAGCAGGAGCCGCAGCGGCATTGCAGCGCGTCCGCCACCACGAACAATGCGGCGGACTCCATCTCGCTGGCCTTGACGTGCAGGCGCTTCCACGCCTCCCACTTGTTCAGCAGCTCGTAGGACACCGGCATCCTGGCAGGGCTGTGCTGGCCATAGAACGCATCCTTGCACTGGACGACGCCCACCTGTGTCCGCTTACCCAGTGCCTTAGCCGCCTGCACCAGCGCGGTGGTCACCTCGAAGTCCGCCACGGCGGGGTACTCGATGGGCGCGTACTCCCGGCTGGTATGCTCAAAGCGGATGGCGCCGGTGGCCACCACCACGTCGCCGCTGCGGACGTCCAGATCGATGCCGCCGCAGGTGCCTACGCGGAGGAACGTGTCAGCGCCGATGTTGTGCAGCTCCTCCATGGCGATAGAGGCGGACGGCCCGCCGATGCCGGTGGAGCAGACGGACACCTTCTCCCCCAGCAGCGTGCCGGTGTAGACGGTGTACTCCCGGTTCTGTGCCACGAAACGGGCGTCGTCAAACAGCGCGGCGATCTTCTCGCAGCGGCCCGGGTCGCCGGGCAGGATCACATAGTGGCCTACGTCGCCCTCCTCGCAGTGGATATGGTATTGTTTTTCCAGATTTTGCATGATTTGACCTCCTGTCAGCTATACGGTCGGTCATATCCGCCGCATACATTACGTTTCGTAATCGTTTCTGCGTATCTTTGAATGGGTATTGTACCATATGCAGATGCAAAAGGCAATGTTTCCGCGGCAAAAGCCAAAAAATACACATTACGCCAGCATTCCTCACGGCTATGAACGCCACTGCAGGCGGATACTAACTGCGGCGCAGCGCGCACGACAAACAAAGGAGGTTTTTGCATTATGAGGCGATTTTCCGTGATCCTTGCGGTGCTGGCGCTGTCGTTGATGTTGACAGCCTGTGGCAAGGATGATGACCGGAACAACGGCGGCGATCCCAGCCGTCCCGATACCAACCAGAGCCAGAACGCCCCGCAGGACAACGGCAGCGGCGGCAGCTGGCAGAACGGCACCGACACGCCCACCCAGCCCGGCGCCGGAGAAAACCGGCAGAACGGCGAGGATACGCTGCCCGGCACGCAGGCGGAGGGCCGCATGGGACGCCGCACCCTGCGGCGCGGTGCGGACAGCACCGCCACCTTCCGGCAGATGCTGGAAAACGGCTATGTCCACGACAGCGACGGATTTCTCAACGATGGGGAGAACACCAGCTGGTAGCGGACACATACGCCGCGACGGGGCGCAGGGAGACAGTTTTTCCCTGCGCCCACTTGCATTTTCGGAAAAAAGGGATATGATATGAGAGAAAGATTATGTGCCGCCGCAGGCGGCAGAGAAAAGAAGGTTTTACTATGACAAAAATCGATATCGTATCCGGCTTTTTGGGCGCAGGCAAGACCACGCTCATCAAGAAGCTGCTGGCGGAGGCCTTTCAGGGCGAGAAGCTGGTGCTCATCGAAAATGAATTCGGCGAGATCAGCATCGACGGCGGCTTTCTGAAGGAGTCCGGCGTCCAGATCAGCGAGATGTCCTCCGGCTGCATCTGCTGTTCTTTGGTGGGTGACTTCAACAAGGCGCTGAAGGACGTGCATCAGCAGTTTGCCCCCGACCGCATCCTCATCGAGCCCTCCGGCGTGGGCAAGCTCAGCGACGTGATCGTGGCGGTGGAGAACACCGTCAAGGACGTACCGGACATGAAGCTCAACAGCTTCGTCACCGTGGCCGACGCCACCAAGGTGAAGGTCTACATGAAGAACTTCGGTGAGTTCTACAACAACCAGATCGAGTCCGCCGGCACCATCATCCTCTCCCGCACCCAGCGGCTGAATCAGGAGAAGCTGGAGGCTGCCGTGGCCCTGCTGCGGGAGAAGAATCCCAACGCCGCCATCCTCACCACGCCGTGGGACGAGCTGGACGGCAAGACCGTCCTCAGCGCCATCGAGAAGGTGTCGCTGGCCGATGAGCTGCTGGCGCGGATGCAGGCCGAGCACGCGGCGGACGAGGCGGAGCATCACCATCATCACCACGACCACGAGGAGGATGACCACGGCCACTGCTGTCACCATGACCATGAGGAGCATGACCACAGCCATCACGACCATGACGAGGACGAGCATTGCCACCATCACGACCATGACCACGAGCATTGTCACGACCATGACCACGACCACGAGCACCACCACCACGATGGTGAGGAGTGCGACGATCCCCATTGCAGCTGCCACCATCACCACCATCACGCCGACGAGGTATTCACCAGCTGGGGCGTGGAGACGGTGAAGGTATTCGCCGAGGGTGAGCTGGAGACGATCCTCACCGCGCTGGACAGCGGCGACTACGGCGCGATCCTCCGCGCCAAGGGCATCGTCCACAGCGAGGACGGCAAGTGGCTGCACTTCGACTTCGTGCCGGAGGAGCATCAGATCCGCTTCGGCGCCGCCGACTACACCGGCCGCCTGTGCGTCATCGGCTCCCAGCTGAAGGAGGACAAGCTGGCCGCGCTGTTCGGCCTGTAAGACGCGAGGTACACCGTATGGATATTCCTGTTTACCTCATCGCCGGTTTTCTGGATGCCGGCAAGACCAGCTTCATCAACGGCATTTTGCAGGACGGCTTCGCTGCCGAGGACCGGACGCTGCTGCTGTGCTGCGAGGAGGGCGAGACGGCCTATGACCCCAAGGTGCTGGGCAACGTGTTCACCTACACCATCGACGAGCCGGAGCAGATGACGCCGGAGTTTTTCAAGAAGCTGGAAAAGCAGTACCGCCCCAAGCAGGTCATCATCGAGTTCAACGGTATGTGGCAGATCGAGCCGCTGTACCGGGAGGGGCTGCCCGCCAACTGGATCCTGTATCAGATCATGTGCCTGGTGGACGCCAACACCTTCGAGCCGTATGTGCGGAACATGGGGCAGCTGATGATGGAGAAGATCTCCAACGCCGACCTGCTGATCTTCAACCGCTGCAACGAGCAGCTCCGCGCCCAGCTGCGCAGCCGCAACCTGCGGATGGTGAACCGCCGCGCCGATATCTATCTGGAGAACACCGACGGCACCAGCGAGGAGTATGTGACGCCGGAGATGTCACCCTTCGACCTGTCCGGCGGCAAGCTGGATGTGCCGGACGACGACTACGGCATCTGGTATGTGGACATGATGGACAACCCCGACCGCTACGAGGGGGTGGAGGTGTCCTTCAAGGCCATCATGTGCCACTCCAAGAAGTTCAAGGGCGTCCACTGTCCCGGCCGCTTCGCCATGGTCTGCTGCGACAAGGATATGCAGTTCCTGGCGCTGGTCTGCCGGGGCGAGGGACTGGAACGCTTCAAGGATAAGGAGTGGGTGGAGCTCCACGCCACCGTGAAGAAGGCGAGCTGCGACGCCTATCAGGGCGAGGGTCCCGTGCTGTATGTCAGCAGCGTGACCGCCGCCGCCAAGCCCGCCAATGAAGTGGTGTCCTTCTGAGGACACATCGGCAATAACGCAAAAAAGATGACGTTCCGCACAGGCGGAGCGTCATCTTTTTACGTTTGCAGCGTGATGCGGCGGGCATCGGTGTCCCGCAGGGCGATCACGGTGTCCAGCACCTGATAGGCGGTGATCCCGCCGAAGGGTGCTGTGTGCAGCGCGGTGACCCGCTGCCCGGGGAGAAAGCCCAGATCCTCCATGCGGCGGGCTTTTCGGGGCGGAAAGTCCAGTGCGGCCACGCGGCCGCTCTCTCCGGGTAACAGCTGCGCCAGTGTTTGCGTCATGCGGCACGGCCTCCTCATAAGGTGTCCATACCAGTCTATGCCGCCGGTCACTTCAGGGTGATGCTGTTTTGCAGGACGGTGGTGCTGTATAAAAGCAGCACATCCGCGTCATCGGGAAAGTCCACGACGCGCCCCAGCCGGTCGGACGCCAGATACCGGATATCCACGGCGTACACCATGCGGTAGCTCTCCGCCAGCAGCGGGATGATGCTGCTGCCGAAGGAGTCCCGGAACACCACCAGCGTCCTGTCCGACAGGGCGTCGGGATTGTCGATACGCAGCAGGGAACGGCTGCCGGACAGAAACAGGTCGTAGGGCGCGTCCTGCGCGGCGGTGAAATCGTATACGCCGCCGTCGGTATCCGTCTCGTAGTTATGGACGGTGCAGCCCTCCAGCACAGGGGAGGTCAGGTAGGACAGCGTGTCCGGCTCCAGCGGCTCCTCGGTTTTTCCCCAGTAGCTGCCGTGGAAATCCCCCTCCAGCGCGCACAGCGTCTCGTCCCGCGCGCCGGACACCGGCGCGTCCATGGCGGTCAGCAGGGCGTCCGCCGTGGGATGCAGCTGCTCCTGCCGCCAGTGGGGGTCGGTGCGGTAGTAGTCCGTCAGCGTCAGACCGGCGGCGATATCCACCGGCCTTAAAAAGTCCAGTGCGCCGCACAGGTAGTCCGCTGTCTCCGCTGCGCCGGCGGGGGTGTAGCCCTCCGGCGGCACGGTGAACTGCGCCTTGTCCGGTACCACCGCCAGATAAACGGTGCGCCCGGCGAAGTACAGGTCGTACAGGTGCTGAAAGCGATAGGCGGCGCGATCCAGCGACGCGGCGTCAAACGCCGCGTCCGTCTTGGCGGCATAGCCGTTGTAGACGTACACCACGTCGTCCGGCACGGACGGCTCCGGCGCAGGCGCAGGCGCGGGGATACGGGATATCCCCAGCACCAGCGCCGCCGCCATCAGCAGGAACGCGCCCCGCTGCACCATCCTCCGTGTCACAGAATGGCCTCGTCGTAGGCGGTGTGGACGGCGTGGTCGCCGTAGATGCCCTTCAGGTGGGTCATGAAGGTGTCCAGCAGCTCATCCGCGCCGAAGACGGTGACCACATACCCGTCACCCACCTCGGCCACGACCAGCTTGTCGGGGAAGCCGCACATCCACTGACGCTGCATGATGTTGTCCCGCAGCTGCTGTGCCAGTTCGGCGGTGTCGCCGGTGGCGTGGTAGGCCGCGGCGGTGAAGGTGTTGGCGTTCATCATGTGGACAAGGGACGCGGCCTCGTCCACCGCAGCGGTCTCCGGCAGACCCAGCTCGCTGTCCGCCAGCGCACGGTCCTTCAGGTCGAAGACGCCGGGGGCGTCCTCTCGGGCGTTGGCCTCGGAGAAATCGCCGCCGGCAACGGCAAACTTCTCGTCCTCACCGTAGGTGTTCCATACTGTCTCCAGTATGTCCAGGGCGCTCTTGGGCCGCACGGGGTTGCCGTCGCTGGCGTTATTCTTGTCGCCGCAGGCGGCCAGACTCAGCACCAGCAGGGCTGCCAGTACAAGGGATACGATCTTTTTCATGGAAATGTCCTCCAAAATTTGAATGTCCCGCGCAGGGAAAAGAAGCGCGGCTGAGGATAAGACGCAGCCGCGCTCCGTTTTGTTCCCGCAGAGGGCGAAATATCGGAAAAATTTTTAGGGTGGAAAATATCCGGCGGCCGGACGCCGAGAGATTTTTCGTCAGGTCGAGGCGCGGAAGCGCAGGAATAATTGGTTTATTGCAAGCGCCCGCAACGATGAGCTGGCGGAAAAGATCCGGCGGCCGTTATAGCCAGCTGTGGTCGAACCCGTAAGGCAGCAGCTCCTTTAGGGTGAATTTCCGGCTCTCACCGTTCTTATTCAGGCAGATCACCGTCAGGTCGGGGGCAAACTCCATCATTACCTGACGGCATGAGCCGCAGGGGACGCAGTAGTCGTCGCTGCGCCCGGCGATGGCGATGGCGGCAAAGTCCCGGTATCCCTCGCTGACGGCCTTGAAGATGGCGGTGCGCTCGGCGCAGATGGTGTCGCCGTAGGCGGCGTTTTCGATGTTGCAGCCGGTGAACACCGTGCCGTCCTTGCAGAGCAGGGCGGCGCCCACAGGGAAGTGGGAGTAGGGGACGTAGGCCATGTCCAGCATGGCAATGGCTTTTTGGCAAAGCGCCTGTTCGGTCATGGGTAGCTCCTCCTTAGTATGTTTGATTTTGGGAAAACGATTCAGCTCAGCTCCGCCTGTCCGGTGTAGAGCTGGTAGTACTTGCCGTGCTGGGCCAGCAGCTCGGCGTGGTCGCCGCGCTCGATGATGCGGCCCTGCTCCAGCACCAGAATGGCGCGGCTGTTGCGGACGGTGGAGAGGCGGTGGGCGATGACGAACACCGTGCGGCCCTCCATGAGGGAGTCCATGCCCCGCTCGATCAGCGTCTCGGTGCGGGTGTCGATGGAGCTGGTGGCCTCGTCCAGGATCAGCACCGGCGGGTCGGACACGGCGGCGCGGGCGATGGCCAGCAGCTGCCGCTCACCCTGACTGAGGCTGCCGCCGTCGCCGGTGATGACGGTGTCGTAGCCCTGGGGCAGGTGGCGGATGAAGGCGTCGGCGTTGGCCAGCTTGGCCGCGGCGCGCACCTCCTCGTCCGTGGCGTCCAGCTTGCCGTAGCGGATATTGTCCGCCACGGTGCCGGTGAACAGGTGGGTATCCTGCAATACGATGCCCAGCGAGCGGCGGAGGGAGTCCTTGGCGATGTCCTTCACGTCGATGCCGTCATAGGTGATGGTACCCTGCTGCACATCGTAAAAGCGGTTGATGAGGTTGGTGATGGTGGTCTTGCCCGCGCCGGTGGAGCCGACGAAGGCGATCTTCTGGCCGGGCTTGGCGAACAGGGACACGTCGTTCAGCACGGTCTTTTCCCCGTCGTAGGAGAAGGTCACATGGTCGAACCGCACGTCGCCCCGCAGCTCCACCAGTGTGCCGTCCGGCTTTTTCCACGCCCAGTGGCCGGTGCGCTCCGCCGTTTCTGTCAGGGTGTCGCCGTTTTTCTCCACCCGGACGATGACGGTCTTGCCCTCGTCCGTTTCCGGCTGCTCCTCCATGACGGCGAAGATGCGCTCGGCGCCGGCGGCCGCCGCCAGCAGCGTGTTGATCTGCTGGCTGATCTGGCCCACGGGCTGGCTGACCTGCTTGACATACAGCAGGTACGCGCCCAGCGAGCCTACGTCGAACACGCCGCCGATGGCCAGCAGGCCGCCGACGCAGCAGGTGACGGCGTAATTGATCTTGCTGAGGTTGCCCATGGCGGGCATCATCATACCGGCGTAGGCCTGCGCCGCGGTGGCCGCGTCGCGGTAGCCGCCGTTGAGAGCGGTAAAGTGCGTGATGGCCTCGTCCTCGTGGTTGAAGACCTTGATGACCTTCTGCCCCTCGATCATCTCCTCGATATAGCCGTTCATAGCGCCCAGCGCCGCCTGCTGCCGCTGGAAGCTGGTGCGGCTGCGGCCGCCGACGGTCTTGACCACCACGGCCATCAGCCCCAGAAACAGGAAGGTGATCAGCGTCAGCCACGGGTTCAGCACGATCATCATCACCACGGTACCCACAAAGGTCAGTACGTTGGAAATGATGCTGGCGAAGCTGCTGTTCAGCATCTCCGAGACGGTGTCGATATCGTTGGTAAAGCGGCTCATCAGGTCGCCGGACTGGTGCCGGTCATAGTAGCTGACGGGCAGCTCCTGCAGCCGGTCGAACAGATCCTGCCGCAGCGCCGCCACCGTGTGCTGCGCCACATGGACCATGATGCGGGCATAGGCGTAGGAGCACAGGGAGCTGAGGGCGAACAGGCCGCCCATCAGCAGCAGCATCCTGAAAAGTCCCGGAAAATCGCCGGGGATGATATAGTTGTTGAGCAGTGGCTTGAGCATATAGCTGGTGGCTACGCTGGCGGCGGAGCTGACGATGAGGCATACCGCCACCAGCACCAGCGAGCCCTTGTACCGCCCCACATAGCGCATCAGCTTTTTGAAGGTGCCCTTCATGTCCTTGGGCCGCTGGAAGCCGTGGCCGCCGCGGCCGTGTCTGCCGGGGCCGCGCCCGGCTGCGGTGCGTTTCGTATCAGCCATCGATGCTCACCCCTTCCTGCTGGGATTCATAGACCTCGCGGTAGATCTCGCAGCTCTCCATGAGCTGGGCGTGGGTACCCTGCCCCACCACGCAGCCGTCGTCCAGCACCAGGATCATATCCGCGTCCATCACGGAGGTGATGCGCTGGGCGATGATGAGCTTGGTCGCGCCGGGCAGCGCCGTCTTCAGCGCGCCGCGGATCTTGGCGTCGGTGGCGGTATCCACCGCGCTGGTGGAGTCGTCCAGGATCAGCACCTTGGGCCGGCGCAGGATGGCGCGGGCGATGCACAGCCGCTGCTTCTGGCCGCCGGACACGTTGGTGCCGCCCTGCTCGATATAGGTGTCGTAGCCGTCGGGCATCCGCTGGATGAACTCATCAGCGCAGGCCATGCGGCAGGCCTCCTCGATCTCGGCATCGGTGGCGTCCGCCCGGCCCCAGCGCAGGTTCTCCCGGATGGTGCCGGAAAACAGCGTGTTCTTTTGCAGCACCATGGCGCAGCCGTCTCGCAGCGCCTCCATGGTGTAGTCCTTTACGTTGCGGCCACCCACATAGACGGCGCCCTTGTCCACCTCGTACAGCCGGGGGATCATGCTCACCAGCGTGGACTTGGCGCTGCCGGTGCCGCCCAGAATGCCCACGGTCATACCGCTTTCAATATGCAGGTCGATGTCTGTCAGGTTCCAATCCTCCGCCGTGGCGTGGTACTTGAAGTACACATGGTCAAAGCGGATATCGCCGCTTTCCACGGTCAGCGCCGGGTCTGCCTGCGCGTCGGTGATCTGGGGCTGCTCGTCCAGCACCTCCACGATACGCTTGCCGCAGGCGATGGCGCGGGTCAGGATCATCAGCACCATGGACACCATCATCAGGGACATCAGGATCTCGCTGGCGTAGGTAAAGAACGCCAGCAGATCGCCGGACAGCAGGGTGCCTGCCGCCACCTGATGACCGCCCAGCCACATGAGAGACACGATGGTGCCGCCCATGATCAGGATCATGATGGGCATGAACATCACCACGAAGCCGAAGGCCCGCTCCGCCGTGTCGCGGAGCTTGTCGCTGCGGGTGCGGAACTTCTGCTCCTCCTCGTCCTCCCGGACGAAGGATTTCACCACGCGGACGGCGTTCAGGTTCTCCTGCACCACCAGATTCAGCTCGTCGGTGGCGTTTTGCAGCGCCGTGAAGAACGGCCCCACATAGCGGATGACGATGACCACCGCCACCGCCAGCAGCGGTACGGCCACCAGAAACACCTGACTCAGGCTGAGACTGATCTCCATGGCCTTGATCAGCGCCGTCACCAGCATCACCGGTGCGCGAACGCATATACGCATCCCCATAAACAGCGTCATCTGCACCGATGCCACGTCGTTGGTCAAACGGGTGATGAGGCTGGCGGTGGAGAAATGCTCGATGTTGGCGAAGGAGAACCGCTGCACCTGCTCGTACTCCGCCTGCCGGATGTTGGCGCCGAAGCCCATGGCAGCCTTCGCCGCCATCACCGCCGCGCCTATGCCGCAGGCCAGCGCTGCCATGGCCATCAGAAACATCTTCAGCCCCGTCAGCAGGATGTAGTTCCTGTCGCCGTTGGCGATGCCCACGTCCACGATGGCGCTCATGGCCTGGGGCAGCTCCAGCTCCAGAACCGCCTCCCCCACCGAGCACAATATGCCCAGCAGGATATACCACCGGTAGCCCCTTGTATACGGGGCAAGCTTTTTCAGCATACTTCGTCCTCCTCCGAGAGATTTTTTGCCACCCGCAGAAGAAGTGACGTCAGCAGCCGGATCTCCTCCGGCGAAAAGCCCCGCTCCAATCGGTCGTTGACCTCATGCACGATGGCGGTGAACTTGTCATAAAACTGCTTCCCCTGCGCCGTCAGCGCCAGAATGCGGCAGCGCCCGTCGGTGCGGCTGGCGGTGCGGGTGACCATGCCCTTTTCCTCCAGACGGTCCACGATGCCGTTGACCGTGCTGGGCTTCACCATCAGGTGCCGCTCCAGCTGCTTCTGGTTGACCTCACCCTCCGCCTCGTGGAGATAGGTCAGCGTCCGGCACTGCATGGGCGATACGTCGTACTGCCGCAGCCGCCGGTCCATCAGCTTCTGCACCTGATGGTCGCAGTAGCCGAACAGCGGGCCGAAATGCTCCGGCCGTTCCGTGATGCAACGTTCCACAGTGCGCCTCCTTTCGATTTGTTTCGTGTGCTAATTATTAGTGTGCTAAATAATAGCACGGTGGTTTTCCAATGTCAAGGGCGTATTTGCCCGGAGCTTATGAACAATTTGTGAATCTTCTGACAAACCCGTTGACTTCTGCGCAGCCGCTGTGTATGATAGCATCGCAAGATATGTAAGTGACATTGTTATTCTCTCTCCTTTACCAAAAAAGAAGACGCGCACCGCTTGGTGCGCGTCTTCTTTTTTCCTGTCCTGCGGTATGCACCCGCCGTCCCGCCGGCGCATAGGATGGCCGGAAGCATCCCGCAAAAAAGGAGGAGACGGCTATGGAGCAGTACACAGCGGCGCTGGCGGGCAATCCCAACGTGGGCAAGTCCACGGTATTCAACGCCCTGACAGGTATGCACCAGCACACCGGGAACTGGCCCGGCAAAACGGTGGAGGTGGCGGAGGGTGCCTATGTCTGGCGGGGCGCGGCCTTCCGGCTCGTCGATCTGCCGGGGACATACTCCCTGCGGGCGGACTCGCCGGAGGAGGAGCTGGCCCGGGACTTTATCTGCGGCGGTGACGCCGACGTGACGGTGGTGGTGGCGGACGCCACCTGCCTGCGGCGCAACCTCCATCTGGCGGTGCAGCTCCGCCGCCGCACACCCCGTCTGGTGCTGTGCCTGAACCTGATGGACGAGGCCCGGAAGAAGGGTGTCACCGTGGACACGGAGGCGTTGTCCCGCGCCCTTGCCGCGCCGGTGGTCGCCACGGCGGCCCGCAGCGGCGAGGGACTGGACGCACTGCGCACAGCGGTGCTGGATATGGCGCGGCAGCCTCCGCAGGACGATCCGTGGCTGCCGCCGGAGGGCGACAGCGCCGCCGTGGCCCGGCGGGCAGCGGAGATCGCCGATGCCTGTCTCTCCTGCCGGCCGGAGGATGTCCACGCCCGCGACCGGCGGCTGGATCGGCTGCTCACCAGCCCCACCGTCGGGATCCCGGTGATGCTGTTGCTGCTGGGGCTGGTGTTCTGGCTGACCATCTGGGGTGCCAACGCTCCCTCTGCCCTGCTGAGCCGGGGGCTCATGGCGCTGCAAGCGCCGGTGCGCCGCCTGCTTGCCGGTGCGCCGCCGTGGGTGCAGGGCGCATTGGTGGACGGCGTGTACCGGACGGCGGCATGGGTGGTGGCGGTGATGCTGCCGCCCATGGCCATCTTCTTCCCGCTGTTCACCCTGCTGGAGGACGCAGGCTACCTGCCCCGCGTGGCGTTTATGATGGACGGGTGCTTCCGCGCCGCCGGCGGCAGCGGACGGCAAAGCCTTACCATGTGCATGGGCTTTGGCTGCAACGCCTGCGGCGTCACCGGCTGCCGCATCATCGACAGTCCCCGGGAGCGGCTGGTGGCCATCCTCACCAACGCCTTTGTCCCCTGCAACGGCCGGTTTCCCACCCTCATCGCCCTCATCAGCCTGTTTTTTCTGGGCGGCACGCTGGGCTTTGGCCGCTCCCTGCTGGCGACGGCGCTGTTTCTGGGGTGCATCCTCTTTGCCGTGTCCATGACGCTGCTGGCCTCCCGGCTGCTGACCGCCACGGTGCTGCGGGGACAGCTCTCCGCCTTTTCTCTGGAGCTGCCGCCCTACCGGATGCCCCGTGTGGGGCAGGTGCTGGTGCGGTCGCTGCTGGACCGGACGCTGTTCGTGCTGGGCCGGGCGGTGACGGTGGCCGCCCCCGCCGGGCTGCTCATCTGGATATTGGGCCGCATCTCCGTCCGCGGCGGCAGTCTGCTGGCAGTGCTGGCCGGTGCGCTGGATGGCCCCGGCCGCCTTATGGGACTGGACGGCATGGTGCTGCTGGCGTTTCTGCTGGGCTTCCCCGCCAACGAGATCGTGCTGCCGGTACTGCTGATGGGGTATCTCCAGACCGGGAGCCTTACGGACTACGGCAGTCTGGCGGAGCTGTCCACCGTCCTCACCGCCAACGGCTGGACGGCGGAGACGGCGGTGTGTATGCTGGTGCTGTGCCTGCTGCACTTCCCCTGCGGCACCACCTGCCTCACCATCCTCCACGAGACGGGCAGTGCCCGCTGGACGGCGCTGGCGGCGGCGCTGCCCACCGCCATGGGCGCGGCGGTGTGTATGGCCATCCACGGCGTCTGGATGCTGCTGGGTTAGCAAATCGACAAAAAACTGTTGCCAAACGGCTGCATTTGTAGTAGAATACCTTGGTGAACTCGTCCTCCGCCGATAGCTGCGGGGCCGGTCTCGCGCAATGGATACCCACGAATCATGTCAGGCGGGGAACCGAGCAGCATTAAGAGGGATCATCCATGTGCCGCGGGGAAGCCGGCTTCGCGGCTATGGGCGGAGGACGTTTCTATTTAATTTGACAGGTGGAAATAAGCTTATGAACGCAAAGCTCACATTTTACTTAGCTCTTGTAATCGCCGGGAGCGCATTGCTGGGCGTCGGGGAATTTTTCACCATAGCCGGGATGATCCTGACGGCGCTGGGACTTTTCCTGCTGCTCCTGGAAGCCATCAAGAAATAGCCGCAAAAACTGCGCCGGTTCAGAAACGACAGAAACGGAATTGCAAAGGCCGCATCGGGGTGTTTTCCTTACGGAGGACGCCCGATCGGTCACTCCTTTCTATATCAATGGAGTGATTTCCGGTTTCAGCCACGGCCGGGAACTCTTGCGATTACTGCGTTTCTTGCGTTTTGCTCATGGCAGATTTTTATTTGACAGGAGGTGCGCCCATGTATCAGGCTCTGTACCGCAAATACCGTCCCAAGACCTTTTCCGAGGTGGTGGGACAGTCCCATATCACCGATACGCTTCAGCGGCAGGTGGCGGAGGGCCGCGTGGGGCACGCCTACCTTTTCACCGGCACCCGCGGCACCGGCAAGACCACCTGCGCCCGCATCCTCGCCAAGGCCGTCAACTGTGAGCACCCCGTGGACGGTGCGCCCTGCTGCCAGTGCGACAGCTGCCGGGGCATCGACGCCGGTACGCTGCTGGACGTGACGGAGCTGGACGCCGCCTCCAACGGCAGCGTCAATGACGCCCGCACCCTGCGGGAGGAGGCGGTCTATCCCCCCTCCGTGCTGAAAAAGCGGGTCTACATCATCGACGAGGTGCATATGCTCTCCCGGGACGCCTTCAACGCCCTGCTGAAGATCATGGAGGAGCCGCCGGAGCATCTATTGTTCATTCTGGCCACCACTGAGCTGCAAAAGGTTCTTCCCACCATCCTCTCCCGATGCCAGCGGTTCTCCTTCAAGCGCATTTTGCCCCGGGACATGGAGCGGCAGCTTTTGAAGATCGCGGAGGCGGAGCATATCGACCTGACGGCAGACGGCGCAGAGATCCTGTCCCGCATGGCCAACGGTGCGCTCCGAGACGCCCTGAGCCTGCTGGATCAGTGCCGCGCCGTGGAGGGCAGCATCGACGGCGCCGCCGTGCTGGACACGCTGGGTCTGGCGGGCAGCACCCAGACTTTGCAGCTCATGCGCTGCCTCGTGGCACGGAACGCCGCCGATGCGCTGGCGCTGTTCGACAAGCTGTACCGCGGCGGTAAGGACGTGGAGGCTCTGCTGGGCGAGCTGAGCGATCTGGCCCGTGACATGACGGTGCTGAAGGCCGCGCCGGAGGGCGGCGCCGCCCTGCTGTCCGGCATCTACGACCGCAAGACCCTGACCGATCTGGGCCGCGATTTGCCCATGAGCCGGTTTTTGTACATGGCGGATACGCTGCAAGGCTGCTGCGCCTCTCTGCAAGACAGCATCCGCCCCCGCACGGCGGCAGAGCTGTGCCTGCTGAAGCTGTGCGACGAGAGTCTGTCCGGCGACCTGACCGCCTTTGACCAGCGGCTGGCCCGGCTGGAGCAGGCGGTGCAGCAGGGCGTCCTGTCCCCGCAGCGTCCCACTCCCAAGCAGGAACCGGCATCGGTGCGTGCCAAGCCCCAACCCCGTTATGAAGCCCCTCCCCCGCCGGAGGAGCCGCCCCTTCCCGAGGAGCCGCCTCTGCCCGAGGAAGCCATTCGCGACTTCGGCCTACCGGAGGAGATGCCGGCGCGTCCCGCACCGCAGACTGCGTCCGTGACCGCGCCCCGCGCCGTACCCAAAGCCGCGCCGGTACCCCAGAACGGCCCCGCCTCCGTCAGCGGCGATACCACCGTGTGGACGCGGCTGATAGAGAAATATAAGGCTCCTCTGCCCGCAAACGCACGGGCTATGCTGAGTATGGCCTCCGGCGTGGTGGACGGCGACTGTCTGACCGTGCTGTGCCGGGACGACTTCACCCTGCGAATGCTGGACAAGCCGGATATTCTGGCTGTGCTGCGGGATGTCACCATGCAGGAGTTGGGACGGGATATCCGGGTGGTGCTGGAGCTGGGACAAGCCCCGGCCTCCGGCAAGCGCGCCGCGCCCCGTACCGCACCGACGCCCACGCCGCGTCCAACGCCGCAGGAGACGCCCAAGCCCTCCGCCGCGGACACGCCGCCTTGGGAGAGTCCCTCCCCTCCGGCGGCATCCGGCAGGGACAAGCTGGATGAGCTGCTGGAAAACGGCAAGCAGCTGGATAGCTTTCAGGTCAAATAAAACAAATGATATAAAGGAGAACTTACCATGGCAAAGGGATACAGCGCCCGCAAGGGCTTTTCCGGCGGCGCCGGCATGATGCAGCAGCAGGCGCAGATGCAGCAGAAGCTGATGAAGATGCAGCAGGAGATGAACAAGGCCCAGGAGGAGGTGGAGAACAGCTCCTTTACCGCCTCTGTTGGCGGCGGCGCCGTGACCGCCGTGGTCACCGGCAAGAAGGAGCTGACCGCCCTGACCATCAAGCCCGATGTGGTGGACCCCGAGGACGTGGAGATGCTGCAGGATCTGGTGATCTCCGCCGTCAACGAGGCGCTCCGTCAGGCGGAGGACGCCATGAACACCTCCATGAGCGCCCTGACCGGCGGCCTGAACATCCCTGGCTTTGGCCTGTGAGAACCTAACCGCAAGGAAGCCCCGAAGCACTGCTTCGGGGCTTCCTTTTTCATGTATTGAAGTAGGTCACCAGCAGGTCTGTCACCATGCCATAGCTGCGGACGCCGTTGGCGTCGCCGTTCCCCTTGAGGAACGCGTCATACACACTCTCCGACGCCTGCGACACCACGCCTTGGAACTGTGTCCAATAGGCGCTGTCCGCCCGCAGGTCGCACCGCACCTCCTCCGGCAGGGTATCCCGAATGGCGAGGCAGCGCTCCGGGTCAATGCTGTACAGGGAGTTGGACAGGCGGACATAGCCCTCCAGCCACCCGGCGTAGCGGTAGACGGGGTCTGTGCACCGCGTGGCCGCCAGAATGCCGAGGAAGCTGCACTCCTGCTCGGATACGATGCCCCGCTGGTGGGCCATCTCATGGCACACCGTGGCGGGCAGATAGGCCACCGGGCTGTCCATATTCACGTTGGCCTCGCCGGTAAAGGGGAAGTAAAACCCGGTGAACCGCAGGACGCTGAGCGCACGGGAGCAGCCGAAGGGCTTTACGCGCCCCGTCTCCATCCGGAGAAAGGGGAATTCCTCGTACAGTCCGTCGTAGGCATCCCCGGCGGCGGCCAGAATGGCCTTCCGGTCTGCGGCGCAGACACCGTCCGCGTTCCGGGGTACCTCTCCGGCGGCGGCGGACAGCTCCTCCGCAAAGTACATCGTCACCCGCTCCAGCGCCTCCGCCGACACGGGTTGGGCGGTGATGCCGCTCTTCTCCTGAAAGCCGTCGGTGTTGTAGGCCGTCCCCCACAGCAGGCAGAAGCCTGCGTAGACCGTCAGGGCGATGCACCCGGCAGTCAGCGCAAAGTCCGCCAGCACCGCTCCGCGGCGCGGGCCTGTCGCCAGCCGCCGCACCGTGCAGGCCAGCCAGATCACCGCCGCCCAGATACCCGTCAGGAGCAGCACCTCCCCCACCGAGCCGTCGAAAAGGTCACACAGCCGGGAGATACGGCGCATCACCGGAAAGATCACACCGCCGCACAGCCAATTCATGGCGGCGCGGCTGGTGCGCGCCGTCAGGTAAGCGGCGAAGAACAGCGCCAGCGCCGTCAGCCACCGAAGCAGCGGGCGGCGCTGGGTCAGATACGCCCTCACAGCGGCAGGGGGCGACCCGTGAAGCTCATGACACAGCGGGCCTGTACGATGACCTTGCCCGTCTCGTCAGTGACCTCACCGGAGCAGAATACCATCTTGCCGCCCATCCTGTCCACCTTCCCCACGGCGGTGAGGGTGCTGCCGGCAGCAGCGGCGGCCAGATAGTCGATGCTGGCGTTCACCGTCACCACCATCTCCTGCCGCAGCGTCATAATGGCCATGCCCATGGCCACGTCGCACAGGGAAAACAGGATGCCGCCGTGTGCGCCGCCCCAGCGGTTCAGGCTGTCCTCGCACATGGGCAGCACCACGGTGGCGCAGCCGTCGGACAGGTCGGCGGTATACATGTGGTTATGCGTCAGAAACGGCTCCTTATGGTTGCTGAAATCCAGCAGGGTCTTTTTAAGCGCCTCCGTCATGGTGTTCCTCCGATGTGGTATCCTGCGGCGTCTTCTCCTGCCCCGTCGCCTGGGCGCGCTCCACATAGGCATACGCCTCCGTGGGCATATCGCGGCGGCGCAGCCGCCGATCCAGCAGGTACTTGACCAGCTCCTGTACGCAGGCAAAGATGGGCACGCCTAAGAACATACCCAGCACGCCGCCGAAGCCGCCGCCCACCAGAATGGCCACGATGACCCAGAAGCTGGAGATGCCGGTGGCGTCGCCCAGGATCTTCGGCCCCAGAATGTTGCCGTCGAACTGCTGGAGCACCACGATGAAGATCACGAAGATCAGGCATTGCTTGGGGCTGACCAGCAGAATGAGGAAGGCGGACGGGATCGCGCCCAGAAACGGGCCAAAAAACGGGATGACGTTGGTCACGCCCACCACCACGCTGACCAGCGGGGTGTAGGGCAGCTTCAGGATGGAGCCGCCGATAAAGCACAGCGCACCGATGATGAGGGAGTCCAGCAGCTTGCCCCGGACGAAACCGGAGAAGATGCGGTCCACCTGCCGGGTGCCGTGGATGACGGCGTTGGCCTTCTTCTCGTCGAACAGGGCGTAGACCGCCTTGCAGCAGCGGGCCAGACTCTTTTCCTTCATAGTCATCAGGTAGATGGACACGATGATGCCCACGATCAGATCCAGCGCGAAGCTGACCACGCTCCAGATGCCGCTCCAGATGCCGCCGGTCAGCGTACCCAGCGCCGCCTGCGCCCACGGCAGGATGTGATCCTTCAGCAGCGTCACGCCGTCGCTGTAATACTTGGTCACGAAGTCCGCCACCCAGACGGCGACCTCATTCTCGCTGTCCAGCAGACCGTCCGCCCAGTTGTACACCTTATAGTAGTACGCCTCTGCGTTGTTGATGAGCATGGTCACGCTGTCCACCAGCTGGGGGATCAGTACGCTCATCAGCAGATACACCAGCAGGATGGCCACGGCCTCCGCCAGCAGGATGCTGACGAAGCGCAGGATGCCGGCGCCGTTTTTCAGGTGCTTGTGGGGGAACAGCTTTCGCCACCCGCGGAGGAGCGTCCGCTCGATCCAGCTCATCACCGGCGTCAGCAGGTAGGCGATGACGCAGCCGTACAGCACCGGTGCCAGCACGGAGAACAGCTTGTTCACAAAGCGCTGGAGCGTGCCGCCCATGTAAAATGTGTCGTAAAACACCAGCACGGCGCAGACGGTGAGAAATGCCGTCAGCCCCCATTTCATATATTGCGTACGCCGCTTCATCCGCATCACTCCTTTTGCCTACTATCATAGCCGAGAGCCGCCGGTTTTGCAAGATATTTTCTGCCTCCCTGCACCGCCCGCCGTTCAGTCGCCGGGCCGCGTCTGCCTGTTGCATTTTCCTGCGCCGTATGGCATAATGACCGTAAACTGCTGTCCAGCCGGGACAGCGCACGCGCCGCGCATGGCGGTTCATGGGCGGCTGTTGACACACAAGAGGAGGAATGCCATGAAGAAGCTCCTGTTCATTGTCAATCCCCGGGCCGGACGCACCAAATCCAGTGCCCCCCTGTTCGACGCGGTAGCGGCCTTTTCCCGCGCCGGTTATCTGGTGCGGGTCTTTGTGACGGAAGCCGGCGGCGACGCCTGCCGTGTGGCGGCAGAGTGGGGATCGGAATACGATGTGGTGGCCTGTGCCGGCGGAGACGGTACGCTGAACGAGACGATCTCCGGCCTGATGAAGCTGGAGCATCGCCCCCTTCTGGGGTATCTGCCCAACGGCAGCACCAACGATTTTGCCGCCAGCCTGCACCTGTCCTCCGACCCGCGTCTGGCGGCGCTGGACATTGCCGGAGGCCAGCCTCACCCGCTGGACATCGGACGGCACAACGACCGCTATTTCGCCTATGTGGCGTCCTTCGGCGCCTTTACCCGCTCATCCTACTCCGCGTCGCAGGCGGCGAAAAACGCGCTGGGACACTTCGCGTATATTCTGGAGGGACTGGGCGATCTGGACTCCCTGCGTCCCTACAACTGCTGCATCGAAGCGGACGGCGAGACCTTCGAGGGGAATTTCATCTTCGGCGCCGTGTGCAACTGCACCTCCATGGGCGGGCTGGTAAAGCTGGACCCCAGCCGCGTCAAGATGGATGACGGCCGGTTCGAGCTTCTGCTGCTGCGGATGCCCAAGACGGCGCTGGATCTGCAAAACCTGATCACCGCCATGACCCGGATGCAGTACGACTACCCCGGTGTTGTTTTCCGCCATGTGCGCCACGTCACCCTGACCACCAAGAGCCATATCCCGTGGTCGCTGGACGGCGAATACGCCCCCAGTGCGGAGCGGGTGGACATTGACAGCCTGCCGGGCGCCATATCGCTTCTGCGCTGAGCCGCATTTCCCGACAATAGGAGAAGGACGCCGGAGCATTGCTCCGGCGTCCTTTTATATGCTTTGTATTTAGAAGAAGAATTCTTTGATCTGACCGTACAGGATGAGGATCATGATGAGCGGAGTGATGTACTTGATGCAGACCTTGAAGAAGCCGTAGCTGCCCATGGCATGACCGGACGCCTCGCACTCCTCCTTGACCACGTCGGTACCGACCTCCCAGCCGAACATCAGAGACATTAGCAGCGCGCCCAGCGGCATCATAATGCCCTCAGACAGCATATCCCAGAAGTCCAGCCAGCAGTCATTCCATGTGCGGATCGACTCCGCCGGCAGGTTCAGCAGCTTCCACGGGGTAAAGCTGGCGTCGCCCAGACGGTCGGCGCACACCAGGATGCAGCCCACGCCCACGCAGGCCGCGGCGATAAGGGTGTACTTCTTGCGCATATCGCCCTTGCCCTCGTTGCGGGCCTTATCCACGAAGTGGGCCACGATGACCTCCAGCAGGGAGATGGAGGAGGACACGGCGGCGAACACCACCAGCAGATAGAACAGGATGCCGAAGACAGGGCCGAAGCCGCCCATGCGGCTGAACACGTTCTGCATGGTGACGAACAGCAGCTTGGGGCCGCCCAGATTACCGGTGGGATCCAGCGCAAAGCGGCCGGGGATCACGCACAGACCGGCCATCAGCGCCACCAGTGTATCCATAATGATGATGAGCAGCGCGTTCTTCTGCAGGTTCTCCTTCTTATCCAGATAGGAGCCGTAGGTGATCATAGCGCCCATGCCGAGGGACAGAGAGAAGAACATCTGACCGCCGGCGGTGGAAAGCACTGTCAGGAAGCCGGGCGCCTCTTCAATGACGCCGTTGGCCACGGCCCAGCCGGGGACGAACATATACTTCAGGCCGTCCACAGCGCCCTCCAGCGTGCAGGCGCGGATGATGCAGATCAGCAGCATGACGAACAGCGCAGGCATACCCACGGAGCAGACCTTCTCAATGCCGCCGCCGATGCCGCCGATGACGATGATCATGGTGATGGCCACGAAGATCAGGCCGAAGACAATGGCCTCCGTGGGGCTGGACATGAATGCGCCGAACACCTCAGCGCCCAGAGAATTGCCGTTGGTCGCCGCCGTCTCCGCCAGCGCGTTGGCGCCGAAGCCGGCGTGGAACAGATCGCCGATGTTCAGAACGGTGTACTTGATGCAGTAGCCGCCCAGTGCGCAGTAGAAGAACAGGATGAAGAACGCGGACAGGATGCCAAGCCAGCCCATCCATTTGAACTTCTTGCTCAGGGCCTTGTAGGCGCCCACAGCGCCGTGGTGGGTCTTGCGGCCCAGTGCCAGCTCGCCCACCATGACGATAAAGCCGCACAGGACTGCCAGAACGAGGTAGATAACCAGGAACGTGAAGCCGCCGGAGGCGCCCATCTTATTGGGGAAGCCCCAGATGTTGCCCAGGCCGACTGCCGAGCCGACCGCGGCCATCAGGAAACCGAAATTGGTTCCAAAGCCTTTTCTTTCTTCCATGTTTTCTCTCCTTATAACAGATTTTTCCCTCCGCCCTTCCTCAGAGCGGCTGGTTCTTCGTCTCTTGTCTATTGACAAGAAACATTTCAAGGCGCCGCCACGCCTCCCAATTCCCCAACAGCACGGATCTGCTGTTGGTTTATAAAAAAAGTATACAGGAAACAAAAACCAACCGCAATTAGAAGTATTGATGAAATTTTCGCACTTTCTTGTACATTATTAACATTCTGTGAACGAGATGTTTTCTGCGCTTTATAAATTTATAATTACTTTTTAACATCCATTAACAGGGCTTTTCACCGGTTTTTCCGACTTTTTTGCCGTGATCCGGTTTTTTCTTCTAAAGAAACACGTTGTGAAGAAAAAAACGGACTGCAGCCCGTCTCCACTCGCTCCGTTCCCCTTCTCCTCCGGCAGCCGCCTATTTTTTCGCCCCCCGCATGGCGCACCTTGTCCGCAGACCCGCGCTCTACAGCTCTATGGCATGGTGCGCAGACCCCCTGCACGCCGCATCTCCACCCGATCAAACAGCGCCCGCCGAAAACGGCGGGCGCTATTTTTTCTGTTATTCCGGAGAGCATACCGAAATGGCGGTTTCGGAGTCTATAACATACCTGCGGAAGCTCTCCTTAGAAGAAGAATTCCTTGATCTGGCCGTACAGGACGAGGATCATGCACAGCGGGGTGATGTACTTGATGCAAACCTTGTAGAAGCCGTAGCTTGCCATGGCGTGACCGGATGCCTCGCACTCGTCCTTGACTACGTCGGGGCCAAGCTCCCAGCCGACCATCAGCGTCATCATCAGAGCGCCCAGCGGCATCATGATACCCTCAGACAGCATATCGAAGAAGTCCAGCCAGCAGTCGTTCCATGTGCGGATATCCTCCGCCGGCAGGTTCAGCAGTCTCCACGGGGTGAAGGAGGCCTCGCCCAGGCTATCGGCGCAGATCAGCACGGCGCCCACACCCACTGCCACAGCACCGATCAGGGCATACGCCTTGCGCTTGTCGCCCTTACCGGCGTCGCGGGCATTGTCCACGAAGTGGGCCACAACAGCCTCCAGCAGGGAGATGGAGGAGGAGATGGCGGCAAACACCACCAGCAGATAGAACAGGATGCCGAAGATGGGGCCGATGGGGCCCATGCGGCTGAACACATTCTGCATGGTGACGAACAGCAGCTTGGGGCCGCCCAGAGCACCGGTGGGATCCAGCGCGAAGCGGCCGGGGATGACGCACAGACCGGCCATCAGAGCTACCAGCGTATCCATAATGATGATGAGCAGCGCGTTCTTCTGCAGGTTCTCCTTCTTATCCAGATAGGAGCCGTAGGTGATCATGATGCCCATGCCCAGAGACAGGGAGAAGAACATCTGACCACCGGCAGCGGAGAGGACGCCAAAGAAGTTGGGGGTCTTTTCGATGACACCGTTGGCCACGGCCCAGCCGGGAACGAACATGTACTTCAGGCCGTCCACAGCGCCCTCCAGCGTGCAGGCGCGGATGATGCAGATCAGCAGCATGACGAACAGAGCGGGCATACCCACGGAGCAGACCTTCTCGATACCGCCGCTGACGCCGCCCATGACGATAAGCATGGTCAGCGCCACGAAGATCAGGCCGAAGATAATGGCCTCAGTGGGGCTGGACATAAATGCGCCGAACACCTCAGCGCCCAGAGAAGTACCGTTGGTCGCCGCCGTCTCCGCCAGTGCGTTGGCGCCGAAGCTGGCGTGGAACAGATCGCCGATGTTCAGAACGGTGTATTTGATGCAGTAGCCGCCCAGTGCGCAATAGAAGAACAGAATGAAGAACGGGGACAGGATGCCCAGCCAGCCGACCCATTTGAATCTCTTGCTCAGAGCCTGATAGGCGCTGACAACGCCCTTGCCGGTCTTACGGCCCAATGCCAGCTCGCTCACCATAACAATAAAGCCGCACAGCACTGCCAGAACCAGATAGACGATGAGGAATGTAAAGCCGCCGGAGGCGCCCATTTTATTGGGGAAGCCCCAGATGTTGCCCAGGCCGACTGCCGAGCCGACAGACGCCATCAGGAAACCAAAGTTGGTTCCAAAGCCTTTTCTTTCTTCCATGTTTTCTCTCCTTACAATTTCTTTCCCTTAACCTGTCCCGTCGGCAGCGTTCCGCCGACGCAGACGACCCACACGAAAGAGTTTCCTGCGGGTCACATAGGAGTATACTCCTTTCCACATTTCCCCGCAATTAGCAATGTTTATAAAAATTTAACACTTATTTCGCCACTTTTAACATTTTCTTAGCGGCAAACACGCCGCCCGTTATCCCAGCGAAACACGCACTTTTTCCGCATTTTCAGCAGATGTTGCGCGTTTCTTCTGTAATATCCGTCACGCCGCTTATCGTTTCGTTATATGAAACAGCCGGATGCCTCGCAGAAGCATCCGACTGTATGTGAACCATATAACAAACTTCTCCGCTCTGCAGCGGCTCACCACTTGTTCTCCACCTTTTCCGCGAAACCCAGAAAGTCTTTGACGCGGATCTCCCGGCCGTCGTCCAGCACCGCCCGGCCGGTGAAGCGGCCGAACACCTGATGCTGGTCGGATTTCAGCAGCTTGACGTCCATACAGGCGGCGCGATCCAGAATGGGCATGAAATCCATCTCGAACCGGCCGTCATCCGAGGTGAAGCGCCAGGGGCTGAGGTAGTCCTCCCGCCCGTTCTTCATGGGGATGAGGAACTGCACCTGCCCCAGCTTGTGGGCCTTGCCGCCGTAGAACAGCATATTCTCGCTGGCGGCATAGGTGTTGCCGAAGCCGTAGCCGATGTTCCAGCCGAAGGGGACGCCGTCTACCTGTCCGGAGGCGCTGCCCCAGTACCATGTATTGTGGTATGTCCACACGCCCCGTCCCCAGTCCAGCACCGCAAAGGAATCCTCCGGCTCAAAGCGGAAGACGCGGCCCTCCACCCTGACCTCGCCGGACACCCGCATACAGTTGATCTTCTGGTTGAAGTAGAAGCACCGGGGCTGATCAAAGGGCGTGGCAATAACCATGGACTCCTCCGGCTCCTCCGTCAGTGTCAGCCGCCCCTCGATGGGCATACCCGCCAGAAAATCCTCCATGCGGAAGGTCAGCACCCGTGCATTCCCCACATGGCGGAACGCGATGCCGTAGCCGCTGCCGGCAATGACCGTATCCCCGGCGGCGGATGTCTCCGGCAGACCGGTGCGTCCCATGGGGAACACCCGCATGGGGCTCTTCGTCTTTTCCCACCGCTCGTCGAATTGCAGGAACGAGATGGAGTCCAGCCCCATATAGCCGTTGTCGGCAACGGTCAGCGCCACGGCGAAATGGTCGTTGGCCGCCAGATAATAGTCCCATTCCTTGATGCGGCTCTTCCCCGCCCGAATGTCGGCGCGGCGATAGATGGGCAGGAGCCTCTTGGCATATCCCGGCTCCCGCAGGCTGCCGGACTCGTTGAGAAGCGGTGCGCTGTGGGTGATCTCATGCTGCATGATGACTGTCCTCCCGTATCTTTTTTAGTTCTGCGGCCCCCCGCCGCAGAGGAAAACGCCTGATAGAAATATTGTAGCATACGCGGCGGGAAAAAGATAGTTGACAACCTGATTATTTTGGTTATAATTTGAAAACGGTTTTCATTTTCAAATTCAGGAGGCGTTTCATGGCCTATATGACAAAGCAGCAGCAGGCGGTACTGGCCTGCATACGCGGCTGCGCCGAGGGCGTAGGCGCGGCGGAGCTGACGGAGCTGCTCCACCGGCAGGGGGAGACGGTGGGGCTGACCACCGTATACCGCCAGCTGGAGCGGCTGGAAAAAGAGGGAAAGGTCCACAAGATCGTCACGGACACCGGGGCGAGGTATCAGTTTTGCAGCTGTTACCAATCCGGGAAGGACTGCTTTTTGCTGAAATGCGAGCGCTGCGGCGCCGTGCAGCACGCCGACTGCACCCGTCTGGCGCCGCTGTACCGCCATCTGGAGGAGGAGCATGGCTTCGCCATCGACCCCCACCGGACGCTGTTCTACGGACTGTGCCGCCAGTGCCGGGAGGCGGCGGAATGAGGCGGCTTTTATCGGGACTGCTGGCCCTCGTGCTGGCAATGTCTCTGACCGCCTGCGGCCAACCGCCGCTGCCGGAGGACGGAAAAATCCAGGTGGTCTGCACCCTGTTCCCCTACTACGATTTCGCCCGGCAGATCGGCGGCGACGACGTGGATGTGACGCTGGTGGTACCCGCCGGACGGGAGACACACAGCTTCGAGCCCACGCCCATGGACGTGATCCGCATCAGTCAGGCGGATGTGTTCATCTACAACGGCGGCGAGAGTGAGCAGTGGGTGGCGGACATTTTGGACGCCGCCGGAGAGAACATCCCCTGCGTCCTGTCCATGATGGACGCGGCGGAACTGTACGAGGAGGAGCTTGTCGAGGGGATGCAGAGCGGTGCGTCCGCCCACGGCCACCACGGCCACGATGAGGACGAGGACAACGGCGAGGAGATCGAATACGACGAGCATATCTGGACGTCGCCGGTGACGGCCATGGCGCTGTGCCGCGCCATCACCGACAGGCTGTGTCAGGCGGATCCCGACCACGCGGACAGCTTCCGGACGCGGCTGGCGGACTATCTGGCGGCGCTGGAGGCGCTGGATGAGACGTTCCGTGAGATCGTGGCGGAGGGCAGCCGGGATCTGCTGGTATTCGGCGACCGGTTCCCGCTGCTGTATTTCTGCCGGGAGTACGGGTTGGACTACCGGGCGGCGTTCCACGGCTGCGCCGGGGACACGGAGCCGTCGCTGACCACGCTGAAGTACCTCATCGACTTAGTAAACGAGCAGCACATCCCGGTGGTGTATACCATCGAGCTGAGCAGCCGGAAGGTGGCGAAGGCCATCGCGGAGACCACCGGGGCGCAGGTGCGGACGTTCCACTCCTGCCAGACGGTGAGCCGCGCCGAATTTGACGCAGGCGTTACCTACCTCCAGCTGATGGAGGCCAACGCGGATGTTTTGAGAGAGGGGTTGTCCTGATGGAAAAGAAAATACTGCTGGACTGCCGGGACGTGTCGCTGGGCTACGAGGGTACCGCTATCTGGGAGGGGCTGACCTTTCAGGTATGCAGCGGCGACTACCTGTGCATCGTGGGCGAAAACGGCTCTGGCAAGTCCACGCTGCTGAAAAGTCTGCTGGGACTGCTGCGGCCCATGAAGGGTGAGATCGTGCTGGACAAGTCCCTGCGCGCCGGGGCCATCGGCTACCTGCCCCAGCAGACCAAGGCGCAGAAGGACTTCCCCGCCACGGTGACGGAGGTGGTGCGCAGCGGCTTCCTCAGCGGCAAGCGGGGGCGCTTCTTCTACACGCCCAAGGAGAAGTCCACGGCGCTGATGCACATGGGCAAGCTGGGTATCCTGGAATTGAAGGATCGCTGCTACCGGGAGCTGTCCGGCGGTCAGCAGCAGCGGGTGCTGCTGGCCCGGGCGCTTTGCGCCGCCGGGGAGCTGCTGGTGCTGGACGAGCCGGTGACGGGGCTGGATCCCGCCGCAGCCCAGGATCTGTACCGCACGCTGGACTATCTCAACAAGAAAGAGGGTATCGCCATCATCATGGTGACCCACGATCTGCACAGCGCCCTGCCCTACGCCACCGCTATTCTCCACGCCGGACACGGCAGCTGGTTCTACGGCGATACGGCGTCCTATCTGGCCTCGCCCTACGGCAAGCGGTTTGGAGGTGAGGCGTGATGGATCTGCTGCTGGATATGTTCACCTACCCGTTTATCCTGCGGGCGTTTGTGGTGGGCGTCCTCATCGCCCTGTGCGCGGCGCTGCTGGGCGTACCGCTGGTGCTGAAGCGCTGCTCTATGATCGGCGACGGCCTGAGCCATGTGTCCTTCGGCGCGCTGAGCATCGCGCTGGCCTGCGGCTGGGCGCCGCTGCCGGTGTCCATCCCCGTGGTGGTGCTGGCGGCGCTGGGTCTGCTGCGGATGACGGAGAAAAGCCGCATGGGTGCGGACGCCGCCATCGCCGTGGTCAGCGCCTCGTCGCTGGCCGCCGGTGTGGTTGTCACCAGTCTGACCACCGGCCTGACCACCGACGTGGACAGCTTTATGTTCGGCTCCATTCTGGCGCTGGACCGGGCGGACGTGGCCCTGTCCGTAGGCGTCTGCGCGGCGGTGCTGGTGCTGTATGTGCTGTTCTATCACCGGCTGTTCGCCATCACCTTTGACGAGAGCTTCTCCCGCGCCACCGGCGTGAAGGTGGAGCTGTACAACACCGTGCTGTCGGTGCTGACGGCGCTGACCATCGTGCTGGGTATGCGGCTCATGGGCGCCATGCTCATCTCCAGCCTCGTCATCTTCCCCGCCCTGACCGCCATGCGGCTGCTGCGCAGCTTCCGGGGCGTGGTGCTGTGCGCCGCCGCCGTCAGCGTGCTGGGCTTCTGTGTGGGGCTGACCGGCTCCTACCTGCTGAGCACCCCCGTGGGCGCCACGGTGGTGCTGGTGGATCTGGCGGTGTTCCTGCTGGCCTGCCTGCTGGGACGGCTGAAAAAACACGCGTGACCTTGGATTTCCCGGCGGAGCGGGGCACTTTTGCCCCGCTCCGCCGGGATTTTTTTGTCAAAACCGCCGTTTCGACCGGCTTTTTGCGGAAAAATGCTTGCGTTCCCTGCACTTTTATGGTATGCTATGCGCGTGAGTAAGGTATTGACTGGGAGTGGGCTTGACTGTCCGCTCTTTTTGTTGGGCATTTTTGATTTGTTAAAAACAGGAGGAAGCGCCCGTGAAAAAGATCACAGATGTAGTCTGGGAGCTGGCGGAGCCGGTGGTACAGGAGCACGGCTGCCAGCTGTGGGACGTGGAATATGTGCGGGAGGCCGGACAGTGGTATCTGCGGCTGTATCTGGACAAGGACGGCGGCGTGGACATTCTGGACTGTGAGGCCATCAGCCGCAAGGTCAGCGACCTGCTGGACGAGGCCGACCCCATCGAGAGCAGCTACGTGTTTGAGGTAGGCTCCGCCGGACTGGAGCGGCAGCTCAAGCGCCCCGGCGACTTCGACCGCTTCATGGACAGCCCCGTGCTGGTCAAGACCTACCAGAACCGGGACGGCCGCAAGGAGTTCGCCGGTAAGCTGGCGGGCTACGAGGACGGCGCGGTGCTGCTGGACATGGGCGGCGCAGAGCCGGTGCGGTTCGAGAAGAACGAGGTGGCGCTGGTACGCCTGCGCGTGGAATTCTGACACAACGATCTGACGATAAATGAAGGAGAAACGACATGAAATGTGATGAGATCTTCGCCGCGCTGGCGATGCTGGAAAAGGAACGCGGTATTCCCCAGAGCTTTATGATGGGCAAGATCATTCAGGCGCTGACCACCGCCTATAAGCGGGATCACGAGGGCGTGGAGAACGTCATCGTGGACGTGGACGAGGAGAAGAAGGATCTGAAGATGTTCGTCCAGAAGGAGATCGTGGAGGAGGTCGAGAACCCCGGCTCCCAGATCTCGCTGGAGGAGGCCAAGCGGCTGTCCGCCAAGAACGAGCTGGGCGACATCGTCAACCTCCCCGTGGAGAGCGTGGAGTTCGGCCGTATCGCCGCCGGCAACGGCAAGCAGGTCATCATTCAGGGTCTGCGCGAGGCCGAGCACGGCATGATCTACGATGAGTTCAACAGCAAGCAGCATGAGATCCTCACCGGTACCGTCAGCCGCATCGACCCCCGGACGGGCAACGTCAGCCTGCGCATCGGCACCGGTGCCGAGTCCACCGAGGCGGTGCTGACCATGAACGAGCAGGTTCCCGGCGAGGAGCTGCGTGAGGGTCAGATGGTCAAGGTGTATCTGGTGGAGGTCCGCCGTTCCACCCGCGGCCCGCAGGTGCTGATCTCCCGCACCCACCCCGGCCTTGTCAAGCGCCTGTTTGAGCTGGAGGTGCCGGAGATCTACGACGGCACGGTGGAGATCCGCTCCATCGCCCGCGAGGCAGGCAACCGCACGAAGATGGCCGTCTGGTCCGACGACGAGAACGTGGATCCCATCGGCGCCTGCGTCGGCCCCCGCGGTCAGCGTGTCAACGCCATCGTGGATGAGCTGCGGGGCGAGAAGATAGACATCATCAAGTACTCTGAGGATCCCGCCGAGTTCATCGCCGCCGCACTGGCGCCCGCCGACGTGGTCAGCGTACAGCTGGCCGCCGAGGGTAAGAGCTGCCGTGTGGTCGTCCCCGACGATCAGCTGAGCCTCGCCATCGGCAAGGAGGGCCAGAACGCCCGTCTGGCGGCACGGCTCACCGGCTATAAGATCGACATCAAGCCCGCCAGCTACACCGGCGAGTAAGATCGGATAGAAAGGAGCGGCAGAGATGCAGAAGCCCCGGAAGATACCCCAGCGGCAGTGTGTCGGCTGCCGCGAGATGAAGGAAAAGAAAGCGCTGCTGCGCATCGTCCGGACGCCGGAGGGCGAGATCCTGCTGGACAGCACCGGCAAGAAGTCCGGACGCGGCGCCTATGTATGCCCCGACCCGGCGTGCCTGAAGAAGGCGCGGAAGAGCCGGGCGCTGGAGCGGGCCTTCGAGACGGCCATCCCGCCGGAGGTCTACGACGCGCTGGAAGCGCAGATGGAGGGCGGCCTATGACGGAACACATTCTCTCCATGCTGGGTCTCGCCTTGAAGGCGGGCCGCGTGGAGGTGGGCGAGGAGCCGGTAGGCGCCGCCGCCCGTGCCAAGAAAGCCCGCGTCATCTTTGTGGCGCAGGATGCCGCGCCGTCGTCGGTGCGGCGGGCCCAGTCCTTTGCCCGCACCGGCAGCACGCTGTGCGTGACGCTGCCCGCCGGAAAGGATACGCTGGGCCGCAGTCTGGGCCGCACCAGCGTAGCCATGTGCGCCGTCACGGATATCGGCTTTGCCGAATCGCTGGTGAAGAAGCTGGCGGCGCTGGACAGCGAGACCTATCAGGATGCCGCCGATACGCTGGCGGTCAAGGCCAAGCGCGCCCGGGAACGGAAGGAAGAGCAGCTCCGCCATGAGAAGAACCTGCGGCAGGGCAAGAAGCGCGTCCATGCCGAGGCTGCGCCGCAGCCGGAGGCTCCGACGGTAACGCCGCCCGCCAGACCGGCGGAGAAGCGTCCCTCGCGCCCCAACAGCGCCAAGCGGCGGCAGGAGCGTCCCAAGAGACGGACGGAGCCGCCCGGCCAGCGGTTCGCCGGCTCTCTGCCGGTGAAGAAGGGCAAGGGCAGCCGGAAAAAGGCCGGCAAGTAAACAGCAACAAACGGAACTTTCGCGGCCCGCCGAGGGGCGGACCGATCACTAAGATGGAGGTGGCTTTATTTGGGTAGTATCGTCAACAAATACAGAGTGCATGAGGTGGCCAAGGATTTCGGAGTTTCCACCAAGGAGATCACGGAGATCCTGACCAAGTACGCCGAAACACCCAAGAATCATATGCAGGTGCTGGAGGACCGGGAGCTGAGCCTCATCTTTGAGTATCTGACCCAGCACAATCCGGTCTCCAATATCGCGGTCATCTTCGCCGAGGGCGCCAAGCCCGCGGAGAAGAAGGCGGAGCCTGCCCAGAACGGGCAGCACGCCAAGCCCGCCGCACCCCAGCAGGGCGGCAGCAAGCCCGCCCAGAGCGCCGCGCCCGCCGGTAAGGCCCCCGAAAAGGCCGCCGAGCCGGTGGTGAAGCAGCCCATGTCCCGCGTGCCCCAGAAGCAGGTGGTGGATACCCGCAAGGCCACCAACGTGAATCTGGACAAGTACGACGAGAAGCTGCAGGACATGGCCGACGCCCGCAGCCGCGGCGGCAAGCGGGATCAGCAGGCGCCTCAGGGCAAGGAGAAATTCCGCAATAACCGGCAGCGCCGCGACAACAGCTTTGCCAGCAACAAGCGCAAGCAGGAGGAGGCCGACCGTCTCCGCAAGCTGCGTCTGGAGGTCATCAAGAAGACCCCCGTCACCGTGCAGATCCCCGATGAGATCTCCGTGGGCGAGCTGGCCAGCCGCATGAAAAAGACCGGCGCAGAGGTGGTCAAGTGCCTGATGAAGAACGGCGTCATGGCCTCCCTGAGCCAGATGATCGACTTCGACACCGCCGCCATCATCGCCGAGGAGCTGGGCTGCAAGGTGGAGAAGGAGGTCGTCGTCACCATCGAGGAGCGCCTGATCGACGACCATCAGGACAAGGACGAGGATCTGGTGCCCCGCGCCCCCGTGGTGGTGGTCATGGGCCACGTCGACCACGGCAAGACCAGCCTGCTGGACTATATCCGCAACGCCCATGTGGCCTCCGGCGAGGCCGGCGGCATCACCCAGCACATCGGCGCCTATCAGGTGCAGATCAACGGCAAGCCCATCACGTTTTTGGATACCCCCGGCCACGAAGCCTTTACCTCCATGCGCGCCCGCGGCGCCATGGTCACGGACATCGCCATTCTGGTGGTAGCTGCCGACGACGGCATCATGCCCCAGACCATTGAGTCCATCAACCACGCCAAGGCCGCGGAGATCCCCATCATCGTGGCCATCAACAAGATGGATAAGCCCGAGGCCAACCCCGAGCGCATCAAGCAGCAGCTCACCGAGCACGGTCTGGTGTGCGAGGAGTGGGGCGGCGACACCATCGTGTGTCCCATCTCCGCCAAGACCGGCATGGGCGTGGACAACCTGCTGGAGATGCTGACCCTCACCGCCGAGGTAGGCGAGCTGAAGGCCAATCCCAACCGCGCCGCGCAGGGTACGGTCATCGAGGCCCGTCTGGACAAGGGCCGCGGCCCCGTGGCCACGCTGCTGGTGCAGAACGGCACCCTCCATCAGGGCGATATCATCATCGCCGGTACCTCCGTGGGCCGCGTCCGCGCCATGCTCAGCGACAAGGGCCAGCGCATCACCGATGCCGGCCCCAGCGTCCCCGTGGAGATCACCGGTCTGAGCGAGGCTCCCTCCGCCGGCGCTACGTTCAATGCCGTGGCCGACGAGAAGCTGGCCCGTGAGCTGGTGGAGCAGCGCAAGGCCGAGGAGAAGGCCAAGGCCAACGCGCCTGTCACCAAGGTCTCTCTGGAGGATCTGTTCAGCCAGATCCAGGCCGGTGAGATGAAGAACCTGAACCTGATCGTCAAGGCCGACGTACAGGGCAGCGTGGAGGCGGTGAAGGCCTCTCTGGAGAAGCTGAGCAACGAGGAGGTCCGCGTCCGCGTGATCCACGGCGGCGTCGGTGCCATCAACGAGTCCGACGTGATGCTGGCCTCCACCTCGCAGGCCATCATCGTGGGCTTCAACGTCCGTCCCGATGCCGCTGCCCGCGACAGCGCCGCCCGCGCCAATGTGGATATGCGGATGTACCGTGTGATCTACGACGCTATCAACGAGATCGAGGCCGCCATGAAGGGTATGCTGGCGCCCAAGTTCCGGGAGGTCCTGCTGGGTCACGCCGAGGTACGCCAGACCTACAAGGTGTCCGGCGTGGGTACGGTGGCCGGCTGCTATGTGCAGGACGGCAAGCTGCAGCGCAAGGACTGCCAGGTGCGTCTCGTCCGCGACGGCATCGTCATCCACGAGGGCGTGCTGGCCTCCCTCCAGCGGTTCAAGGACTCCGTCAAGGAGGTGGCCGCCGGCTACGAGTGCGGCCTGAGCATCGAGAAATTCAACGACATCAAGGAAGGCGACATCGTGGAAGCTTTCACCATGGAGCAGATCGAAGTCTGATACCTGCGGGGCGGGCGAAACGCCCGTCCCGCTTTTCTTATACGAAAGGAGCGATGAACTATGGCATCCAACCGAATCGGCCGCATCAACGAGGAGATCCGCAAGGAGCTCAGCGCCCTGCTGCGGACGGTGAAGGACCCCCGCGTATCCGAGGGGATGCTCACCATCACCCGCGTGGACACCACCAACGACCTGCGGTACGCCCGGGTCTACATCAGTGCCCTGAACTGTCAGGACGAGAAGGGTCTGATGAAGGGGCTGAAGTCCGCCGCCGGCTACCTGCGCCATCAGTTGGGGCAGGCCATCGACCTGCGGTACACGCCGGAGCTGCAATTTATCATGGACGATTCCATCGCCCATGGCGCCCACATTCTGGATCTTCTCAACCATGTGAAGCCCGCCAACCCCGCCAACGCGGACATCGTGCTGCCGGAGGATCAGGAATGAGCGGAAACAGGCTGGGTATACAGGAGACAGCGGCGTACCTTCGCACGCTGGACAACGTGCTGCTGCTGACCCACGTGCGGCCCGATGGCGACACCATCGGCTCGGCCGCCGCGCTGTGTCAGGCCCTGCGGGACATGGGAAAGACCGCCTATCTGCTGTACAACCCGGAGATCACCGACACCTACGCGCCCTACGCCGCGCCCTACTGGGCGCCGGAGGGCTTTACGCCGTCGCATATCGTCTCCGCCGACATTGCGGCACTGAACCTGCTGCCGGACAACGCGGCGGCCTACGCCCCGCGCATTGAGCTGGCCATTGACCACCACGGCTCCCATGGGTTCTTTGCGCCCAACGTCTGTCTGGACGCGGACGCCGCCGCCTGCGGCGAGATCGTCTGCGGCATCATCCGCGGCCTGACGGCGGTGACGCCGGAGATCGCCATGCTGCTGTATGTGGCTATCGCCACGGACACCGGCTGCTTCGTCTATACCAATACCACCGCCCATACCCACCGCATCGCGGCGGAGCTGCTGGAGACGGGCATTGATGTGGGGCCGGTAAATAAGGCCCTGTTCCGCACGAAAAGCCGGACGCGCCTTGCCATGGAGGCCCGGATGGTGGCGGATATGGCCCTCTATGACCACGACCGGGTGGTGGTGATGACCATCCCCCTGTCCCTGCGGCAGGAGATGCACGCCACCGAGGCGGATATCGAGGAGCTCAGCTCCCTTGCCGCGCTGGTGGAGGGCAGCGACTGCGGCGTGACGCTGCGGGAGCTGCGGCCCGGCGTCATCAAGATATCCCTGCGCACCGGCCCCCGCGTAGACGCCAGCGCCGTGTGCCAGCGGCTGGGCGGCGGCGGACACAGAGCCGCCGCAGGCGCCACGGTGGACGGCACCATGGACGAGGTGCGGCAGGCCGTGCTGCAGGCCTATCAGGCGGTCGTCGGATAAGGCGCAAAAAGGAGCAACTATGGCAAACGGTATCATCATCATCGACAAGCCCGCCGGATGGACCAGCATGGACGTATGCGGCAAGCTGCGGGGCATCCTGAAAACGAAAAAGGTGGGCCACGCCGGGACGCTGGACCCCATGGCCACCGGCGTGCTGCCGGTATTCGTGGGACAGGCCACCCGCGCCGTGTCCTTTGCCGAGTCCGGCAGCAAGGAATATGTAGCCGGGCTGCATCTGGGCTGCGTCACCAACACGCAGGACACCTCCGGTGAGGTGCTGGCGCAGCACCCCGTCTCCGTGACCCGGCAGGAGCTGGAGACGCTGCTGCCCCGGTTTACCGGAGAACTGATGCAGGTGCCGCCCATGTACTCCGCCATCAAGATCAACGGTCAGAAGCTGTACGAGCTGGCACGGCAGGGCAAGGAGGTAGCGCGTCCCCCCCGCCCCGTGACCATCTACGAGCTGGAGGTGCTGGGGCAGGATGAGAGCGGCGACTGGCTGCTGCGGATCCTCTGCTCCAAGGGCACCTACATCCGGACGCTGTGCCACGACATCGGGCAGGCGCTGGGCTGCGGCGGGTGTATGAGCGCCCTGCGGCGCACCATGGCAGCCGGCTTTACGCTGGCGGACTGCCATACGCTGGAGGAGGTACAGACCGGCGGTGAGGCGCTGCTGTCGCCCACCGACTCCCTGTTCCAGCAGTATCCCGCCTACACCATCCCCTCCGCCGAGGAGGAGCGGCGCTGCCGCTGCGGCAACCCCCTGACAGCGGCGGTGCCGGAGGGCCTGTACCGCGTATACGGCGGAGACGGTGCCTTTTTGTGCCTGAGCCGGGCGGAAAACGGCGTCCTGACTTCCCAGAAAAACTTTTTCGGAGCGTGAACACTTTGGAACGAACTGTAATAGCCCTCGGCTTTTTTGACGGCGTACACCGGGGTCACGGCGCCCTGCTGCAAAAAACGGTGGAGCGCGCCCGTGCGCTGGGCGCGGAGCCTGCCGTCTTTACCTTTGACCGCCCTCCCAAGGAGGTGGTCACCGGCCAGCCGGTGTACCTCATCAACTCCCCGGAGGACCGGCAGGCGCTGATCCGCCGTCTCTACGGCATCGGCCGGATCATACTGGCGCCCTTCGACCACGAGATGATGACCATGTCATGGGAGGATTTTGTCACGGAGCTGCTGGTGAAGCGCTATGGCGCGGTGCATCTGGTGGCGGGTCACGACCACCGCTTCGGCCATAAAAACGCCGGAAATGCCCAACTCCTGCAGGAGAAATGCGCCCAGCTGGGGCTGGGCTGCGACATCATCCCCGAGGTGGTACACGACGGCATCACCGTCAGCTCCACCTACATCCGCACGCTGATCGAGGCGGGCGACGTGGAGCGGGCGGCGGAGTTTTTGGGACACCGCCACTGTCTCAGCCGCACGGTGGAGCACGGCCAGCGTATCGGCCGCACCATCGGCATCCCTACGGTGAATCTGACCATGCCGCCCCGCGTGCTGGTGCCGGCCCACGGCGTGTATATCACCCGCGTGTACCTGCCGGACGGGCGGAGCTTCGCAGGCGTCACCAACGTAGGCACCCGCCCCACGGTGTCCGACAGCGACGCCGTGTCCGTGGAGACCTTCCTGCTGGACTTCGACGGCGACCTGTACGGGCAGAGCATCCGGCTGGACTTCTGCCGCCGTCTGCGGGGTGAGCAGAAATTCGACTCGCTGGAGGCACTGCGGCAGGGTATCCAGCAGAACATCGCCCAGACACGGGCGTATTTCCGGGGCGAGGCGTAAAAAACACAAAGCAGGTCTGCGGCATGGCCGCAGACCTGCTTTTTCGTTGCCGGGCATCCCCGGCGGCGCTTACGGAAGGTCGTCCAGCTCCTGCTTTCCCAGCCGCATCTCCCGCCACCGGCGGGGCAGCCCCGGCCCGATCAGCGGGAACAGATTGGGCGTGTCGCCGGTGGGCTGGATGTTGTAGGTGCCGTACATATTCACCATGTCAAAGCAGCTCTCCGGCACGCCCCGGAACTGGTGAACGTCCGGTGTGGCGTCGTAGGGAAAACCGCTGCTTCTTTTGGGCATGAAAAATCACCTCCGCCCTTAGTATGGCCGGAGGTGACGTGTTTCTTCCCTATTTAAAGTATGCGGCGCTCAGCGATAGACCTCGGCGTCGAAGTCCCGTACCACCTCGTCCCGCTTCTCGTCCCGGACGAAGACCAGATTCGTCTCGTCAAACGCCAGACGCATGGCGAAGTCCTTGGCCTCGTCAATGTCATTGGTCTCAAAAAAATCCCGGTAGGCCGACTCCGGCTCATGGCTCTTGCGCCAGACAACGTGAAAACGCATGAATGCTCCTCCTGTAAAAATAGGGGTGTATTTTTCAGTATACCCCGCCGCCTGTCAAATTGCAACGGTGGGTTTCGCCAAAAAAGCACAGGCAAGTTCGGCTATTTTTTCCTGTGGAAAAGCGGGTTTTTGCCTTTCCCGGAGCCGCCGGATGTTGTATAATGGAGCGAGTTTTTAAAGAATGGGGGATACGGAGATGAAGATCGGTTTCGACAACGAAAAATACCTGCAATTACAGGCGGAGCACATCACCGCCCGCCGCGCCCAGTTCGGCGGCAAGCTGTATCTGGAGTTCGGCGGCAAGCTGTTTGACGACTATCACGCCTCCCGCGTGCTGCCGGGCTTCCAGCCGGACAGTAAGATCCGGATGCTGCAAACCCTGAAGGACGACGTGGAGATCGTCATCGCCATCTGCGCCGGTGACATTGAAAAGAACAAGATGCGCGGCGATCTGGGCATCAGCTACGACGCCGATGTGCTGCGTCTCATCGACGTGTTCCGCGACCTTGGCTTCTATGTGGGCTCGGTGGTCATCACCCAGTACGCCGGACAGCCGGCGGCGGACGCTTTCATCAAGCGGCTGGACACGCTGGGCGTCAGGAGCTGCAGGCACTACCCCATCGCCGGATACCCCTCCGACGTGGCGCACATCGTCTCCGACGCGGGACTGGGCCGCAACGACTATATCGAGACGTCCCGCCCCCTGATCGTGGTAACGGCGCCCGGCCCCGGCAGCGGCAAGATGGCCACCTGCCTGAGTCAGCTGTACCATGACAACCGCCGGGGCATCCCCGCCGGCTACGCTAAGTACGAGACGTTCCCCATCTGGAATCTGCCCCTGAAGCACCCGGTGAATCTGGCGTATGAAGCCGCCACCGCCGACCTCAACGATGTGAACATGATCGACCCCTTCCATCTGGAGGCCTACGGCGTCACCACCGTCAACTACAACCGGGACGTGGAGATCTTCCCGGTACTGGCCGCCATGTTCAGGAAGATCCAGGGCGAGTGTCCCTATAAATCCCCCACGGACATGGGCGTAAATATGGCGGGCTTCGCCATCGTGGACGACGACGTCTGTCAGGAGGCCAGCCGCATGGAGATCCTGCGCCGCTACTACGCCGGCTGCGTGGAGCGCGCCAAGGGGCAGACGGACGAGTGCGTGGTGCGGAAGCTGGAGCTGGTGATGCAGCAGGCCGACGTCACGCCGGGGCTGTGCCCCGCCGTGGCCGCCGCACTGGAAAAGGCGGAGGCCACCGGCAAGCCCGCCGGCGCCATGGTGCTGCCGGACGGCTGCGTGGTCACGGGCAAGACCTCCCCCCTGCTGGGCGCGTCGGCGGCGCTGCTGCTCAACGCCCTGAAGCACATGGCGGGCATCGACCACAAGCTGGAGCTGATCCCCGCCTCCGTCATTGAGCCTATCAGCGCCATGAAGACCGGGTATCTGGGACATCGCAATCCCCGCCTCCACTCCGACGAGGTGCTGATCGCGCTGGCGATCTCCGGGCTGACCAATCCGCTGGCGGCCATGGTGCAGGAGCAGCTGAAAACGCTGCGGGACTGCGACGCCCACTTCTCCGTCATCATTTCGGAGGAGGACGCCAAGCTGTATAAGCGGCTGGGCATCAATGTCAGCTGCGAGCCGAAATACGAGGTCAAGTCCCTGTACCACAAGCAGTAAGCCCCACACATCGAACAGAACATACCGCCCTATGCCCGCGCCGTGCGCGGGCATAGCTTTCTGAAAGGAGCCCTTATGCAGACCATCCCCCAGATACTGGCCAAGGAGCTGGACAAGCCCCAGCCGTATATTGAAAATGTCATCGCCCTGCTGGACGAGGGCAACACCATCCCCTTTATCGCCCGCTACCGCAAGGAGCAGCACGGCTCCATGGACGACACCGCCCTGCGTAAGCTGGAGGACCGGCTGCGCTATCTGCGGAATCTGGCAGCCCGACGGGAGGAGGTCAAGTCCGCCATCGCCGCACAGGAGAAGCTGACGGAGGCGCTGGCCGCCGCCATCGACAACGCCGCCACGCTGGCGGAGGTGGAGGATCTGTACCGCCCCTACAAGCAGAAGCGCCGCACCCGTGCCACCATCGCCCGGGAAAAGGGGCTGACGCCTTTGGCGGAGCTGCTGCTGGCACAGGAAAAGGACTGCCCCGCGCCGGAGGACGCCGCCCAAGCCTACCTCGACCCGGAAAAGGGTGTGGAGACGGTGGCGGACGCCTTGCAGGGCGCCAATGACATCATTGCCGAGCTGCTCAGCGACGACGCAGATCTCCGCAAGACGCTGCGGGGTCTGCTGATGCGGCAGGGTCACCTGCGCAGTCTGGCCGCCAAGGAGGAGGACAGCGTCTACCGGCTGTACTACGACTTCGATCAGCCGCTGCCCAAGCTGGCGGGGCACCAGATCCTCGCCGTCAACCGGGGCGAGAAGGAGGGCTTTCTCTCCGTCACCGTGCTGCTGGACAGAATCGCGGCGCTGGACAAGGTGCAGCGGGCGGTGGTAAAGTCCGGCTCGGCGGCCTCGGCCTTTGTGTCCGCCGCCTGCGAGGACGCCTATGACCGGCTGATCTACCCCTCGCTGGAGCGGGAGGCCCGCTCCACCCTGACCGATACCGCCAGTGAGGGCGCTATCGGACAGTTTGCCCTGAATCTGAAGCCGCTTTTGATGCAGCCGCCGGTAAAGGGTCACGTCACCATGGGCTTAGATCCCGGCTATGCCCACGGCTGCAAGGTGGCGGTGATCGACGGCACCGGTAAGGTGCTGGACACCACGGTGGTCTACCCCACCTATGGCGAGCGGCAGAAAAAGGATGCCATCGCCAAGCTGACGGCCCTGTGCAAAAAGCACGGCGTCACCCACATCGCCATCGGCAACGGCACCGCCAGCCGTGAGACGGAACAGATGGCGGTGGAGATGCTCCGCGGTCTGCCCGGCGTCAGCTATATGATCGTCAATGAGGCGGGCGCCTCCGTCTACTCTGCCAGCAAGCTGGCGGCGGAAGAGTTCCCCGATTACGACGTGAACCTGCGCAGCGCCGTGTCCATCGCACGGCGGATGCAGGATCCGCTGGCGGAGCTGGTGAAGATCGACCCCAAGGCCATCGGCGTGGGACAGTACCAGCATGATATGCCCCAGAAGCGGCTGGACGAGGCGCTCTCCGGTGTGGTGGAGGACTGCGTCAACGCCGTGGGCGTGGATGTGAACACCGCCTCCGCCAGTCTTTTGAGCCGGGTGTCCGGCCTCACCGCCGCCACCGCCAAGAACATCGTGAAATACCGGGAGGACAACGGCATCTTCCCCGACCGGAAGCGGCTTTTGAAGGTGCCGAAGCTGGGCCCCAAGGCCTTCGAGCAGTGCGCCGGCTTCCTGCGCGTGCCGGAGAGCCGCTCCGTGCTGGACAACACCGGCGTCCACCCGGAGAGCTACGCCGCGGCGGAGCAGCTGCTGACGCTGTGCGGCTACACGGCGGAGGACGTGAAAAACGGCGACATCCCCCTGCTGGCCCAGAAGGTAAAGCTGCTGGGCGAGGAGAAGACCGCCGCCAAGCTGGGCATCGGTCTGCCCACCCTGCGGGACGTGGTGAAGGAGCTGATGAAGCCCGGCCGGGACGTGCGGGACGACCTGCCCGCCCCCATCCTGCGCACCGACGTGCTGGAGATCAAGGATCTGAAGGCCGGTATGGTGCTCACCGGCACGGTACGCAACGTCATCGACTTCGGCGTATTTGTGGATATCGGCGTCCATCAGGACGGTCTGGTGCATATCTCGCAGGTGTGCAATAAGTTCATCAAGCACCCCTCGGAGATCGTGGCCGTGGGTGACGTCGTCAAGGTGGTGGTGCTGGATGTGGACGAGAAAAAGCACCGCATCAGCCTCTCCATGAAGCAGGTACCCAAGGACACCCCGTGAAAAAACGGCGCCCCGCCAGCAGACGGGGCGCCGTTTTTATGTACCCTTGTACTTTTTCCGCGTGGCCAGACCGCCCCGGATGTGCCGCTGGGCCTTGTTCTCCTCCAGCACCGCCTTGACCTGCGTGTAGAGCGCCCGGTCATACAGCGGCAGACGCTCCGAAAGGTCCTTGTGCACCGTGGACTTGCTGACCCCGAACTTTTTGGCGGCGGCGCGGACGGTCGTCCGGTTTTCTATGAGGTAAAGGGCCAGCTCCTCGGCCCGCTGTTCCAGATTCTCTCGGATAGAGCACCACTCCTAACTGTCGGTTGGTCTATCTATATGCCCTGCCGAGATCAGTTATGCCGCATAGGAAACGCGCAGAGCCGCACACCCGACGGTGTGCGGCTCTGTGCTGTATGTAAGGAGAGAGACTGGTAAAATAAATTCAGGCGGCGCCTACGCTGTCGTCATAGCGGATGAAGCGGCCATCCTCGTAATAGTGACCCGGCGGAAACGGCTGTACACGGCGGCACAGTCCTATCAGGCTCGCCGCATCGCTGGCAAACACCGTGTTCCCGGCATCGTCCTGTCCGTAGTACAGCGGCCGCTGACCGGCGCTGTCCCGGGCGGCGATGAAATGCCCGCTGCGGTGGTCAAACAGGATCAGCGCAAACTCGCCGTTAAGCATTCCGAACATTTTCACGCCGTACTCACGGTACAGCGGCAGCAGCAGTTCACAGTCGCAGCGGCTGCGGAAGGTGTAGCCTCTGGCCTGCAATCCCGCCCGCAGTCCGCCGTAGCCGATGAGCTCGCCGCTGCACACCGCATAGCTGCCGTCCAGCGTCAGCGGCTGCAGCTCCTGCGCCGGATGCTCCCCCGACGCATGGCGGTGGTATCCCAGCAGGCCGCAGCCCACATCTACGATGCGGTTTTCCCCATGGCCATGGGGTGCTGCCTGCGTCAAGCCCTTGGTAAAGTCTGTAATATCACTGCATGTTCCGCAAAAACCCATGATCGTCCGCATGATAGATGCCTCCTTCGTCAGATTTTTTCAGGGTGCCTGCGCACTTAAAAAAGCGGCAAAGGCGCCAGAGAGTACCTCTCCAAGGCGCCTTTGCCTTTGATGTGCGTATTATAGGTCTTTGTGATTCTTTTGTCAATCGCCGTTTTTCACACACTTCTTACAGAACAACCCTCTTTCTTTTAGGCAATTTTATCGTTTAAAGCGCTAAGCCGCTCTGTGCCGTGCGGAAAAGCCGCACCACCTTACAAGGGTGCTCCACCGCCCGCAGGCCGCGCCGCACAACAAGAGCGCCGTTTTCGGAATGACCGAAAACGGCGCTCTTTCTCTTTTTTCAGCGGGCGTTCTGATACTGCCGCTTCAGGAACGACAGAAACAGCCGCGCCGGGGAATTGGCTGCCGGCATGGCCTTCACCGCCACGCCCAGACGCCGGGACAGCGGCTGATCCAGCGGGATGACCCGTACCCGATTTTCGTAGCCCGCCAGCGAGTAGGCGGACAGCACCGATACGCCCAGCCCTCCCGCCACCATGGACAATATGGCGCCGTCGTCGGAGGCCGTTACCTCCAGCCGCGGCGTGTCCGCCGGCAGATACTGCTCCACATACTGCTCCGGGCAGGAGAGGAACGGCTCCTGCATCAGCCGCGCCAGGGAGATGGTCTCCCCCGTCCACGGGAAGTCCGGCGGCGTCACCGCCACCAGCGGCGCGTCCGTCAGCGGCGTCCACTGGAACCCGCGGGCGCAGTTCTCATCCACGATGGCCAGCTGGATGCGATCCTCGTCCAGTGCGGCGGCCAGCTCGTTGCCCTGCACCAGCACGTCCACCTTGATCTCCGGGTGCTGCTTGCGGAACTTCCGCAGCAGCTCCGGCAGCCGGGCGCGGGCAATGCTGGCAAAGCACCCGATCCGCAGGGCGTGGCTGTGGGCCTCCCCCTGTGCCTCCGCCTCCTGCCGCAGGGCGTCGCAGGCGGTGATAACGCCGTGGATATAGGGGAGCAGGCGCTCGCCCTCCTCCGACAGGCGGACGCCCTTGCTGCTGCGCAGCAGCAGCGTGCAGCCAAGCTCCGCCTCCAGCTTGCTGACCAGATGGGTCATGGCGGACTGGGTATATCCCAGCTGTGCGGCGGCCTTTCCAAAGCTGCCGCACTGTACGGCTGTCAGCAGCGCCCGCAGCTTACTATCATCCATAGGGCTCTCTCCTTCGACATTTTGCACAACAATTGCATAATTATTTTTCAATATATCACAATACAATTTTGATTTCAACATGATTTTTGTCAATTTTCCGCCGATTTCATCTGCTTTTCTGGCGGTATTTTTGCCGCCATAACTTTTTTTAATGCCCCCATCAATAACGGTCATTTCCTCAGTCATGAAAAAAATGATACACTATATTTATATTTTGCATGACGGAACACTTGCAGAATTCGGAACAAAAAAGAGGAGACGATACTATTATGCAGAAGAAAAACAACTCCCTCCGCGACATGATCGTGGTGGGCTTCGCGTTGTTTTCCATGTTCTTCGGCGCGGGCAACGTGGTGTTCCCGCCCTATCTCGGCATGGAAGCAGGCCCCCAGTGGCTGGCAGGCTTTTCCGCCTATTTCATCGCGGACATCGGCCTTGCGCTGCTGGGTATGTTCGCCCTGCTGCGCGTGGGCAGCAGCGAGGCCGTCATCAGCCGCGTAGGCAAGGTACCTGCCGAGCTTTTGATGTGCGCCATCATCCTGTGCATCGGCCCCATGGTGGCCATCCCCCGCACCTCTGCCACCACGTTTGAGATGGCCATCTCCCCCAACCTCTCCGGTGTGTCCCCGGTGCTGTTTTCCGTGCTGTTCTTTGCGCTGATCCTTGTGCTGTGCATCAAGGAATCCGCCGTGGTGGACATCGTGGGCAAGATCCTGACGCCGCTGCTGCTGCTGGGTCTGTTCGCCATTATCATCAAGGGCGTCGTCACCCCGGTAGGCGAGATCTCCGCGCTGCCCCAGATCTCCAATGTGGCCGTCACCGGCATCAAGGCCGGCTACCAGACCATGGACGCGCTGGCCGCCCTGCCCTTCGGCATCATCGTGCTGCAAAGCGTCACCGCCAAGGGCTACGACAACAGCAAAAAGCAGTTCCGGGTGGTCGGCGGCTCCGCTATTCTGGCCGGTGTGCTCCTGCTGGCCGTGTACATGGGCCTTGCCTATCTGGGCGCCACCGTATCCGGCCAGTACAACGGCACCATCGGCCGCGCCCAGCTGGTCATGGCCATTGTGGAGGCGCTGATGGGCAAGGTGGGCATGATCCTGTTCGGTGTTGTCGTGGGTCTGGCCTGCGTCACCACCGCCATCGCCCTGACCAGCTCCGCCGCCGCCTATTTCGCCGAGCTGTGCCGCGGCAAGGTGCCCTACAAGGCATTCGTCATCGCCATCTGCGTGTTCAGCGCCGTGGTATCCAATCTGGGTCTTGACCGCATCGTGGCGGTGGCAGCCCCCGTGCTGGACGTCATCTATCCCCCCACGCTGGTGCTGATCTTCATCTCCCTGCTGATGCCCCGGGTGCCGGATCGCGTCAGCCGCGGCGCCTGCATCGGCGCGCTGATCACCAGCGTGCTTTGCACCCTCACCGCCCACGGCGTCAACATCCCCGTCGTACCCAGCCTGCCGCTGTACGATCTGGGTCTGAGCTGGCTGATCCCCGCCGCCGTGTTCGGTCTGGCAGCATCCCTGCTCCCCTTCCGCGCCCGCAGCCGCGAGAAGCGCATCGTCCCGCTCCCCAACGAGGAGCATTGATCTGATGTGACCCTACCTTCCAAAGCAGGAGAGTGTCCAATGGACATTCTCCTGGTTTTTTCGCCCCATTTCGGTATCCTTAACGCGCCTTTAGCGTTTAGCGGGCGTATAATACGGCATCAACAGAAGAAACGGAGCGAGGTTATGGATATTTGGAAGGAGCTGCGGGACGAGGGCATCGACCCGTCGCTGCTGGAGGAGATACAGCACTTTCGGGCGGCACACCCCGTACCGCCGGAGGCGGAGGCGCGCATTCCCGTACCCCAGTGCCTCTACTACGGCAAGGAGGTCTGGGAGAGCGCGGCGGCTGCGCTGCTGTGCGGCCAGCACCTGCTGCTGGCAGGGCCGAAGGCCACCGGAAAGAACGTGCTGGCAGAGAATCTGGCCGCCGTATTCGGCCGCCCCGTGTGGGACGTGTCCATGTACGTCAACGTGGACGCCGCCGCCCTCATCGGTGCGGACACCCTGCAAAAGGGCGAGGTGGTGTTCCGGGAGGGGCCTATCTGCCGCTGCGCCCGTCTGGGCGGCTTCGGTGTGCTGGACGAGGTGAACATGGCCAAAAATGAGGCGCTGGCTGTGCTCCACGCCACGCTGGATCACCGGCGGGTCATCGACGTGCCGGGCTACGAGCGCATCACGCTGGACGATGCCACCCGCTTCATCGGCACCATGAACTACGGCTACGCCGGCACACGCGAGCTTAACGAGGCGCTGGTATCCCGCTTTGCGGTGCTGGATATGCCGGTGATCTCCGATACCGACCTGCAAAAGCTGCTGCGCCGCACGTTCCCCACCCTGTCGGCCAAGTGGGCGGAGCAATTCGCCCTTCTGTTCCGCGACCTGCGGCAGAAGTGCGACAGCGGCGAGATCTCTACCAAGACGCTGGATCTCCGGGGTCTGCTGGCGGCGCTGCGCCTGATGGAGACGGGCATTCCCTCCGGACAGGCCCTGAAGCTGGGCATTATCAACAAGGCCTTTGAGCCCTTTGAGCGGCAGCTGGCTGCCGACACGGTCTGGGCGCGGATCCCGCAGGATCTCAGCGGCAGCCAGTTGTTCGGAGCGTAACATGGAGCGGCAGGAATTACAGAACCGCCGGGCGGTCAACCAGATCTGGAACGGCGCAGGGCGCTACGATGTGCAGCCGGAGCAGGCCGCCTTCGACGAGGGCGGCGACCCGGAGCTGTACCTGAACACGGTGATGGGTCTTGCCCGCCGGGACTACGACTTTGCCCGCTTCCAGCCCATGCTCCATGCCTTTCAGCAGCAGCCGCAGGGCGGGCTGTACAGCGACATTTTCTGGCTGGGGCTGGAGCACGCCGTCTATGAAAAGGAGTCCCCCCGCCGTCCGGCGCTGGAGGCGCTGCGGCGGCAGCACGCCCGCCGCCTGCTGGCGGAGAGCGGTGAGGGCGGCGACCCCCGGCAGATCCCGGCGCTGCGCCGCATCTGGGCATCCCGGGTGCTGGGGCAGCCCCATACGGAGGACGACTGGCAGACCGCCCTGCTGGACGAGCTGGCCTTCGCCCCCGAGCTGGATGAGCAGCAGCTGATCCACCGGACGGAGGAGCTGCTGTTTCAGTACTTCCGCCGGGCGCGGCGCAGCGTCACCGACCGCCAGTGGGCGGCGTGGGCGGGGCGCTCCCTGACAAAGGGCGGCGGTGTGCGGTTCATCAAGCCCAACGCGCTGCGGGCGCTGTCCCACACGGACAGCGGCGGCGGTGCAGGACAATCGCCGAAGCTCCTGTCGTTTTTGCAGGGCCGCACGCCGGAGCCGATTTTGCGCCGCTATGTGGAGGACTGCTTCGGCGTATCCATGCTGACGCCGTCGGAGCTATCGGAGGCGGAGCGTCTGCTGTGTACCGGCGTCCACAAAAACTGCCGCCTGCACTTTACCAAGGGCGTGCCGTCGGATCGTCCTCCCGCCCCCAACGCCGCGTGGGACGCAGAGCACTTCCGGCAGCAGCGGGCCAAAAACCGCGCCTACTATCAGGCGCATCTGGTGGAGAACCGGATGACCCTCCACCAGCTGACGCAAAAGCTGCAAAATGTCCTGCTGCTGCGGCAGGATGACGGCGGCGCAGGGGCGCGGGCAGGCCGCTTGCAAACCGGTCTGGCGTGGCGCGCCGCCGCGCTGGACGACGAGCAGGTCTTTCGCCGCCGCTGTCCTGACGAGCCGGAAGAGCTGTCTGTGGACATCCTGCTGGACGGCTCCGCCTCCCAGAATCTCCAGCAGGAGAAGCTGTCCACCCAGGCCTACCTCATCGCAGAGAGCCTCACCCGCTGTCATATCCCCGTGCGGGTCAGTTTCTTCTGCTCCGTCAGCGGCTGCACGGTGCTGCGGATCCTCCGGGACTTTGGCCATCCGGAGGAGAATGACGCCTGCTTTGACTACACCGCCGCCGGGTGGAACCGGGACGGTCTGGCGCTGCGGGCCATGGGCTGGCTCATGCGACGCAGCACCGAGCAAAACCGGCTGCTGCTCCTGCTGTCCGACGCCAGCCCCAACGACGACCAGCGCATCCCTATCGGCGCACTGCCGCTGGGCGGATACGCGTACAGTGGGAAACGGGGCGTGGAGGACACCGCCGGGGAGACCGCCGTTCTCCGGCGGCAGGGCATCCGCCCCGTGTGCATCTTCACCGGCTCCGATCAGGAGCTGGACAACGCCCGGCGCATCTATGGCGCGGCGCTGGAGCGTATCCCCACCGCCGGATGGCTGGCGGATGCGGTCAGCCGCCTGCTGTGCGCCCAGCTCACCCGCACATAAAAGCACACCGCTTGACGATGCCAAGCGGTGTGCTTTCCTATCAGAACAGGAGATCATACCGGTCTGTCAACACCAGCAGCTCCCCTCCGGCAACTCTCCCCCATACAGGGCGCGGCGCAGAGCGGCAATATGTGCCGCCGTGGTACCGCAGCAGCCGCCGAAGATCATCACACCGCTGTCCAGCATGGCGGGTACGCAGGCGGCAAACGCCGCCGGCGGGCAGTCGTACACCGCCCGGCCGTCCACGATAGTAGGCAGCCCCGCGCTGGGCTTGGCGATCAGCGGCACACGCGCATACGCCCGCAGCCGCCGGAGCTGGGGCAGCATCTGCGCCCCGGCGGAGCAGTTCAGCCCAAAGGCGTCGATGTCCATGTCCTGCAAAACGGTAAGGGCGGCGGTGATATCGGTGCCGGAGATGCTGCGGCCGTTCTCATCGCAGGCGAAGGTGACGAAGATCGGCTTGTCGGTGACGGCGCGGACAGCCAGCACCGCGGCCCGGGCATCGGACAGCGAGATCATCGTCTCGATGACGTACAGATCTACACCGGCTGCCTCCAGTCCGGCCACCTGTTGGGCGTAGGCGTCCACCAGCAGTTCAAAGGAGGCGTCGCCCAGCGGCGGCGGGAACAGTCCCGTGGGGGCCATATCACCGGCCACCATCGCTCTTCCGCCGGCGGCCTCCCGGGTCAGCGCCGCCAGACGGCGGTTGTACGCCGCCACATCCTCCGTCACACCGTGGGCGGCCAGCCTGACGGCGTTGCCGCCGAAGGTGGGGGTATACAGCACTTGACTGCCGGCGGCCACATAGCCGCACTGGAGCTCCCGGATGCAGTCCGGGTGTGCCAGCGTCCACTGCTCCATGCTGATGTCGCCGGTATAGCCGCGCTTTTGCAGCTCCGTACCGGTTGCGCCGTCCAGAATCAAGGGAAAGCGAAGCTCCATGTCCATACCTCCACGGTGAGATCGCCGCATGATGGGAAAGCGCGGCGTCTCCATACGATACCACTACTTTACGGAGGACAGGGGCGCTTTGTCAAGGGGCATTGTGCGCCGGGCACATCGCGGCGGCGATCGGTGCTGACAGTAAAACCCGCCCCTGCCGGAAGGCAGAGGGCGGGTTTTCATACGATCACATATCGTGGATATCCTTCAGAAGATCCTCCAGCGACATGGTGCGGACATCCTCCTCGTCCTTGGACATAGGCGCCTCCTTCAGCGTCTTTTCCACCGTCTCCTCCATCAGCGGGAGGTTCGGGGCGGACGCCGCCTGCGGCGCTGTCTTGGGTGCGGGGGCTGCCGCGGGTGTCTCGTCATCCAGCGGAATATCGAAGTCCTTCCAGTCGCGGGATGCGGGCGCGGTCTTTTTCACCGGCGCCTTCTCCCGGGGTACGATGCGGGGCACAGAGCGGGGACGCTCCGGCGTGCGGCGCTCCTCCTGCCTCTGGTCGCGGCTGTCCCGGTCCTCCCGCCGGCGGTCATGGCGGGCACGGCGGTCGTCTCCGCCGTCAGGGTCATCGTCATCGCCTCCGCCGCCGGTGCTGCGTCCGATCAGCAGGCCCAGCAGGAACAGCAGGATCAACGCCAGCACCACGCTGCCGCCGATGGCGACAACGGTGCGTACCTCACCCAGCAGGGGCAGCTTGACGTCCAACGGGATCTGGAGCATGGGAACCTCCGGCTCCGGTTCAGGCTCCGGCTCAGGCGTAAGCTCCGGGATGGATACAGTCGGCACCGTGCCGGTATACTGCGGCATCCGAAGGACGTGGACGGTGTACTCCTTCTTGGTGACCCGGTCCTCGGCGGTGCAGGTGACGACAAGGGCGTTGTCGCCCTCCTTCTCCACCGCCACCTCACCGATGCCGCTGACGCCGTGGGCCTTGCTGTCACTGGCGGAGGCGGCCAGCTTCACGGTTTTCGTCTCAAAGGGGACGTACACGATATAGTCCGTGACCGTGCTGCTGAACGCAGGGCTGAGGGCAACCCCCTCCACCGTCAGTTCCGACAGTGAGGCGTCGGTGGACGGCTTATAGTTGGGATCCTGCTCCCGGGTGGCCTCGATCACATAGGTTCTGGTATTGCCGTTGGCGGCGGTGACCTTCAGCGTCACGGTGTTGACACCTACCGCCAGCTCCGTGCCGCTGATGGAGACCTTCTGCCCCTTGTCGGCGCGGTTATAATCCAGGCTCAGCTTGGACACGCTGTAAGGGACCTTGGTGGTGTAGCGCGTCGTATCGGGAGAAAAGGCCGGGGACAGGGTGAAGTTGCCGCACATGATGGCGGATAGAGAGCAGTTGTCGCTGGGCGCAGCGCCCACGCTGCCCGACCAGCTGGCGGTGCCGAGATCCAGATCCTTCTCGCCATCGGACGCGGTGATATTGCTGAAGCTGGCGGACAACGCCGCACCGGCCTGCACGCCCGACGCTACCTTCAGCGTCACGGTGATGACCCCGCCGCTGGCGCTGTTGGTGCCGTACACGCTGAAGCGATTCTGGTTGACCAGAATGCTCCAGCCGCTGACAGAGCATGTATAGTTGGTGAAGGTCAAGCCCTCGCCGCAGTTGAGATCCGCCGTCAGGCCGTAGATCTTGCTGTCCACCGACAGCGTCAGCGTCACGGAGTTGCCCGGCTGCACGCTGCTGCTGCCGGAAAGGGACGCGCCCGCGGCGTAGGCCGTCCGGGGCAGCGCCGATACCACAATGAGCAGCGCCGCTGCCAGCGACAGGACGGCATGGAACAGTTTCTTTTTCATGAGCTACCTCCCACTCAGATGGTGCGCTGGCCCACCGTGACCTGCGCGGCCTGCACCACGTCGGTGATGGTGATGCGGCCGTCGCCGTTGAGGTCACCGGCCTTCATGGCGGCCTCGTCCAGATCGCCGGCATTGGCGGCGTAATTTTGCAGCTTGACCACATCGGTGATGGTGATGCGGCCGTCGCCGTTGACATCACCGGTGACCACGATGGTCAGGCTGGTGCCGCCGCTGGCGGCGGTCATGCCCGTGCCCACATAGCCGGAGGTGATCTCCTTCTTGCCGCTATACACGGTATACCCCGAGTCGTTCAGGCTCTTGACGGAGGTTTCCGGTGCAATGCCGGTCAGGAATCCGCCGGAGGGCTTGGCGGGATCGGCGGTCGTACCGCCGCCCTCGGTCTTGGCAGCCCTGCTGAACAGGGCGGTATAGGTGATGTCCGTCGTCCCCACATAGGTGGCATCGGCCACAAAAACGCTGCCGTTCTGATCCGCCCACTGCTTGAAGCTGTAGGTGAACTTGCTGTCCGCCGCCTTCACCGGGTTGGGAGGCGCCGTGATGAGATCGCCCTTGGCCAGCTTGAAGGTGCGGACCGTCTCGCCGTCCACCTGGAAGGTGACGGTGTGCAGGTCGCCGAACCGGGCGTACAGCGTGTGGTTGGAGGCCGCCACCGGGGAGTTGGGTGAAACCTCGGTGCCGTCCTCGCGGAACCAGCCCTGGAAGCCGGCCTCGTCCACCGTGGGCAGCTCGCCGTAGGTGTTGGTCAGGTTATACATACGGCTTGCGATCACCGTATCTCTCACCTGGAAGGAGACAACGTATTCCTCGTCGCCCAGTCCATCCGGCAGAGACGTGGTGCTCTCCTTCACAGAGAAGGTGCTCTCCGCCAGCTTGACGGTCCCGGCCGCATTGGCAGCCGTGATGGTCAGCGTATACTCGCCGGTCTTGAGGCGGCTGAACGCGCAGGCGTCATCCAGCTTCCACAAATCGTAGTAATACGTCGTACCCTTGATGCTGCTGGAGGCGGTAAAGCCGGTGCTGCCGTCTCTGGAAGCCACCTTCACCACCACGCTGCTGATGGGCAGGCTGCTGGTGACCACCCCTCGGACAGGGTAGGAGGACTGCTTGGCCAGCAGCTTTGTGTCACTGGTAGGGTAGAACATCCCGTAGGTGTTCCATGTACTGCCGTCGGCGGTGAGCTGGAGCTTTGTGGCCTCCTCCGGCTTAGCAGTGGTGGTCACGCCATTGGCGGACAGCACCAGATACTGATTCGTCTTGCGGTTTTGCAGGTAGTACGGGCTGCCGCCCACCAGCGACCACATCTGATCGTTTTGGGAGGATGCGTCCGCCCATGCCACCGTGCCGTTCCCGCCGGTCAGCCGCTTGCCGTCAATGGTCACGGTGTAGTAGCCGCTGGCATAGTGGGTAAGCTGAACGGAGGCGGCGGTTGCCACGGCGGTCAGCCCGGTAAGATCCTTCTTCATGGCCTGCCCCGTGTCGCCGTGGGGAGAGATGCGGTAGGCGCCCTCCGGCACGGGAGCGGCGGAATTGGCGTACAGCATCACCAGTGCATCCGCCGGCTCATTGACGGACAGGCGGCGGTACACGCTGACCTGCACATCGCCGGAGTTGCCGCTGAAATACGCCATGGACTGGCCGGCAATGCCGTACTTCGCAGCGGTATCGCCGGACATCTGCTTCTTGGCAGGGGTGGTGTCCAGCCGGCTGCACTCGGCATAGATTGCCTGAATGATCTCCGCCTCGCTCTGATTCTTGAAGCCGCCCAGCTTGTTGAAGGCGCGGAGCACCACACCGGTGGCACCGCTGCGGCCATCGCTGCTGTTCGCGCCGCTGAGAACACCGGCGCCGTGCTGCACACTGCGGCTCCACAGCACGTTGCGCAGTGCCACGGAGTAGTCCTTCAGGTCAAAGGAGGGCTCCGCCGCCTTCAGGTTGTTCAGCAGGTCCGTATAGGCGTGGGTCTCCCAGTAATCCCGCTGGGCCTCGATAAACTCGGTGCGGTGCGCGTCCGCCACGCTGCGCCATACGGCGTTGAAGTTGCTGCCGTAGCCAGGGGAATACTCCCCCCTCTGGTTGTAGGCGTAAGCATTGTACAGCGTGTCGCCCATATCCCGGTAGATGGAGCCTTTCTGGAACTCCTGCAGCCACTGGACAAAGCTCAGCGGCGTCCCGGCATTGCTGGCGAACATATAAATGCCGTAGGACGTGCCGCCGCTGTCACCCTTGACCGTGGAGATATAGCCGGGGTCGGCACTGTTGCCCGTCTCGTAATACTGGCTCAGATCGCCCAGTCCGGCGCCCGTCCAGTTTTTACTGGCAGCCATAAGCGCGGTGGCCAGAAGGCTCAGCACCAGCGCGGCGGTCAGCATAATAGCGGTTCCTCGTTTCATCCTTTTCATCACATACACCCTGCCTTTATCACATACTGGTAAAGCGGTGCGGAAATACCCGCTGATTTACATAACAATAATCACTGACAGTATACCATCGGTTTTTGCCGTTGTCTACCAGAAATGCGGAGGAAACACAAAAAATACGAAAATTTTGTCGAGCAAACCACAACATTTGGGTAGAAATATCTCCGAAAATATCGTATAATGACCGGCACAAGCCCAAAACGAACAAGGAGAATTCATTATGTCAACAAAGGAAAGAACCGGCCGCGCCGGCCGCACCGTTGGGATCGTCATCATCCTGCTGTGCCTGGCAGGTCTGGCCTGCCTGGGTGTATACCTGTATCGGCAGCAGCTGCCGCCGCCCCGACCCGAGACCGCCATCGGCTATGTGGCATCGGATGCCTCCTCCGCGCCGGTGTATGACGCCGACAGCGGCGAAATGCTGGGCGTGCTGGTGCGGGGCAGTCAGGTGGCCTATGTACCCGCAGATCTGGAGCAGCCCCGTGAGGACGGGCGCGTGCGCATCGTCAACGGCGAGGACGGCTATGTGCTGCTGGACGCGGCGCGTCTGACCGACGACCCCGCCAAGACGGTGCAGGTGGACACCGTATACGCCCTGCGGGGCATGAGCCTGCTGGATGAGACGGGCGCCGTCCCCGGCTGCGCCGTGGAAAAGGGCATGGCGCTGACGGTCATCGGCTTCGACGGACTGGATGAGGACGGCAACGTGCTGCGCTGGAAGGTCTCCTGCGACCGGGGCGAGGGCTATATCGCCGACGCCAACATCCGCATGACGGAGCCGGAGGCACAGGCCCAGTACGACGAGGCGCTGTATCAGCTCCACGCTGCACGGGGCGATAGCTGGGGCGGCGGCGATGCGGCGGGGCTGGACTACTTCCCGGTGGAGAAGGGTCCCATCGCAGGCAACGATATGCCCGACGAGGTGCGGGCGCTGTACCTCAACGGCTCTGCCGTCCAATATGCGGACAACTACCTCCGGGTGGCGGAGGGCAGCGGCGTCAACGCCTTTGTGGTAGACATCGTGGACGGCACCGCCGTATCCTACGCCTCGCCGGTGATGCAGCAGTACAGCCCCTCCGCCTATGCGGCGGCCATGGACACCATGGAAGGCTTCCGCGCCAATGTACAGAAGCTGAAGGACGCGGGCTATTATCTGATCGGACGCATCACCGTGTTCAACGACGCCCATCTGGCGGCGGATCACCCGGAGTACGTGATCTCCGATCTCGACGGCACGCCGCTGAAGATCAGCTCCATGTACTGGCCCAGCGCCTACAACCGCACGGTCTGGCAATACAAGGTGGAGCTGGCGCTGGAGGCGGCGTCTCTCGGCTTCAACGAGATCCAGTTCGACTACATCCGCTTCCCCGACGGGGCGTACCGCTACGAGAAGGCCGGCACCATCGACTACCGCAACACCTATGGCGAGAGCAAGGCGCAGGCGGTGCAGCGCTTCCTGCTGTATGCGGCGGAGCGTCTCCACGGCGCGGGGTACTATCTGTCCGGCGACGTGTTCGGCGAGTGCGCCAACCCCTATGTCACCGCCTGCGGCCAGTACTGGCCCGCCATCAGTGCGGCGGTGGACGCCATTTCCGGTATGCCCTACCCCGATCATTACAGCGCGCAGGGCGACTACAAGCCGTGGGAGCACCCCTACGACACGGTGCATATGTTCGGTGCATCGGCGGCGGAGCGCCAGAAGGAGACCGTCTCCCCGGCGGCGGTGCGCACATGGATCCAGGCGTACAACGCCCTTTGGGAGCCGTATAACACCTACGGCGCGGCGGAGATCGCCGCGGAGGTCAAGGCGCTGCGGGACACCGGCTGCACAGGCGGCTTCATGACATGGAACGGCGGCTCGGACATCAACAAATACCAGAGCATCATCAGCGCCTTGCGCTGAACGCACAAGGAGGGACGCGCCCAGCGCGTCCCTCCTTCCTTTATGCCAGCTATCCCAGCGCGGCCACCGCCGCCTCCGCAAAGCTGTTGTCCACCAGCTGTTCAAAGTCCACCCAGTCGGATCTTTGCAGCTCGCCGGCCTCGGTCATCACCGTCTCCAGCCGCTCCAGCGCGGACTGCTGCATCATGGGTACGGTGTTCCACGCGTCGATCTGCCGGTGGCGGGCGGTGACGGCCTCCAGCACGTCGAGGGACGTGTCGGGGAACTGCTCGCAGATGGCCTCCGCCACCTCCCGGTCGGTGTGCTCGGTGATCCACCGCTGCGCCCGGGCAATGGCGTTGGCGAAGCCCTGCACCACGGCGGGATGGGCGTCTATATAGCTCCGGCTGGCAAAATAGGCGGTGTAGGGGATCTCGCCGGATTCCTCCCCGATGGAACAGAGGACATAGCCGTGTCCGGCCCGTTCCACCTCGGTGGCGGTGGGCTCAAACAGCGTCACATAGTCCCCCTGCCCGCCGGTGAAGGCGCCGGCCATCATGTTGAACTGCACGGAGGTGTCCACCACCGCGTCCACCTGCGGAACGACGCCGTTCTGCTTCATCACATACTCCAGCGTCATCTCCGGCACGCCGCCCTTGCGGCCGCCGATGACCGTACAGCCCCGCAGATCGTCCCACGAGAAGCTGCCGCCGGTGCGTCCCACCAGAAATGAGCCGTCCCGCTTGGTGAGCTGGGCGAAGATCACCGGGTGATCGTCCTTGCCCTGGTTGTAAATGTAGATGCAGCTCTCCGGCCCCGCCAGGCCGATATCGGCGCTGCCGGATACCACGGCGGTCATGACTTTATCCGCGCCGCCGCCGTTGGTCAGCTCCACCTCCAGCCCCTCGTCGGCAAAGA
>ERZ1026848.38-NODE-38-length-68304-cov-17.261630_pt1 | contig 68304 bp, 52 predicted proteins | sample MGYA00380154_ERZ1026848 | MGnify/ENA primary metagenome ERZ1026848 (study PRJEB33269, sample SAMEA4719790) | human gut metagenome | biome: human-associated habitat; feature: organic feature; material: feces | place: Cameroon | collected 2013-10 ...
TACGAGATAGCGTAGCGTCTCGTGGGCTCGGAGATGTGTATAAGAGACAGTCTTACAACTATTCCTGAATTTTTAGAATCAAGATAGTCAAATCTATTTAAAACAAGCTGGTCTTGTGATTGGTGAAAATAATACTTGCACTTTCCGATGTAGTCCCTATCCCACAGAAAATAATTCACTCCACCAGTTAATTTAATACCCGGAAAGCAATCCGATGCATTTTCAAAGTCGTGAATGATTTTGAATTTATTGGATGCTAAAGCAGCATCGACCCAACTATCCGGTATTCCTTGAGCTGTTTTTGTCATCCAACGGCTCGGTGTAATCATACAAATGTATTTTGGGCGAAGTTTTATTGCCTTTTCGATGAAAACGTTATATATAGATTTTGCATTCGCACTATTACCGCCTTCTATGCCGAATGTCATCTGATACGGCGGATTTGAAATAATAACATCGAACTTCATGCCAAAAATCTCCTCGGGGTGTAATGTATGTATCCATTCATACGCATAATATTCACGTTCTTCGCCACGGTCGTACTGCGTTTCGGACGCACCGCAGAAAATACATCTGCCGGACTTGTCGAACGAGTGGGGGATACGCTTGAAACGGATATTTCCGTCCGAATTTTCAAAGCGTGTTACCGAAAAATCACTGTTTGCGTATTTACTGCAATAAAGGCTTCTGCGTGAGAGCAGGCTTGTAAGCTCGGTTATCGCAATGCCGTAAAGCTGATTTTTAAAAATATGGTCTATTCGCTGCTGTCTGTCGGGGATAACGGCTTCAAGACCTTTTATAAGACGCTTTGCTATCTCACGAAGGTATACTCCCGTTTTCACGGCGGGGTCGAGAAACCTTGTATCGGGAGATGAGAAAAGCTCCTGCGGGAGCATATCGAGCATTTTGTTTACTATCTCCGGAGGTGTGAAAACCTCATCGTTCGAGAGATTGGCAAGGCAGGACAGAACATCGGGATTGTATACCTTTTCGTAAAGTCCGCTTAAAATTCCGGTTGAAATATTATCAGCCATTTTCCCATAACCTCCTGTAGTTGCATATATATTTCCGTAAAAAAGTACCCTCGCCTTCTGCGCTGTCGCTTAGGGTGAGTTGAGAAGCCTTTTCCTTATTTCCGTTTACCAATTCGTCAAAGCTGTAATCGCTGCGCTGTATATTACTGCCGAAAACGAATGCCCACTCGGAAAAGACTATATCCTGTTCGGTATCGTTGCAGTTTTCGTCTACGCACTTAAGCGTGAGGGCATTTCCGCAGACGATATTTCTTGACAAGATAAAACGGACGGATTTTCTTGTATCATCGTTGCATTCTTTTTTGCAGACGGATCTGTATTGCTTGTCCCATTGCTTATACAGCCGTTCACGGCAGGTTTCGACATTATCCGCCATTATATCGACACCGTAAAGACTGCTTACCGCAAGGAGCGAGTATTTTTCAAATTCAAGAGGACTGCGACCGTATTCGGACTTTACGACCGCCAGTTTTCTTGCAAGAATTTCGGTAAGGAAATTGCCCGTTCCGCAGGCGGGTTCAAGAAAACGGCTGTCGATACGCTCGGTTTCCTGTTTTACAAGGTCGCACATTGCCTTTACTTCACGCTCGGCGGTGAAAACCTCGCCGTGTTCGGTCACACGTTGTCTGGATTTTATTTGTTGTTGCACGTTATTTTTGCTCCATAGATAAAAAGCTGAATTTAATTCAACTTTTTTCGATAATTATTTCGTTTAATGCAACTATTTTAGCATAAACTTGAATTAAATTCAAGTGATTGAATCGAAATAGTGAATTAAAGGAATGTTGATTATGAATGAACCGTATGATTTCGGAGCAAGGTTGAAGAAATATCGCAATGAAAAAAGTATCACACAGGAGAGAATTGCAAAAATTCTTGGTGTGAGCAATTCTATGATTAGCAAATATGAAAACAATACTGCCAGTCCGTCTTTAGATTCGCTCTGCACATTGTCAAAAGAATTATGTGTATCAATCGATGAATTGTGCGGCTTACAGCAATCCGGAACGGTTTCGCTTATCGGGCTTACGGACGGACAGGCTGACTGCGTTCGCTTGCTTATAGACGCTTTCCACGAATACAACAATACAGTAAGAAAAAGGCTCAGCGATGAGCAGTACAGGGTACTCGGTCAGATACTGGCGGAATTTCTGAAATAAACGCAAAGCACCGCCTGCACGGGAAATGTGCGGGCGGTGCTAAAAATACAATTTACGGTTGCTTGACTAAAAAAGATGTTAATGCTATACTGAGAAAAAATCACAGAATACACTTTTTATAACATGGAGATAAAAAATGGACAAGATATGGAATGAAATGTACGCAAGGGCTAAATCGGTGCAGAACAGCAGAGATATAAACGGATATATTTCCGCAGGAGGAGTAGCCGCCGCTGTGCTGTCGTCAACGGGGAAAATCTATACCGGAGTTTGCATAGACACTTGTTCCACGCTCGGAATATGTGCGGAGAGGAATGCAATCTTCAATATGATAACGAACGGCGATGATAAAATCAGAAGAGTTATTGCAATTATGCCCGACGGAAAGACGGGTGCGCCGTGCGGGGCGTGCAGGGAGTTTATGGTACAGCTTATGGCGGATGATTATAAGAATGTTGAGATAATGCTCGACTATGAAAAAGATAAGGTGATAACGCTCGGAGAGCTGACACCTGAGTGGTGGATAAAATGAACGCAGTAACAAAATACAGGCTCGGCGACAGTGAAATTGAGAAGATGTACCGAAGGGCGTTTTCCGACAGCGGTGAAATCAAAATCAGTGCTTTGTCGGGAGGATTTTGCAGCAGTGTTTATCTTATAGACAGCGGCAAGAATAAGGTCGTGCTTAAGGTCGGGACAAAGAGCAACGTTAAAGTGATGTGGCACGAAACGGCATATATTGCGACCGAGGCTCAGATGCTGAAATTGATAGGCGGAAAAACAGACATAGCTATGCCCGAAATGCTTTTTTATGACGAAAGCAGGAAAGTCTGCGATGTGCCATATTTCTTCATGAGTTTTATAGACGGCAAACCGCTGAATGATACAGAGGGATTGACCGCAGAGCAGTACGGCAATATAAAATATGAGGTCGGCAGGCTTACAAGGCAGATAACGGATATTCCTGCACGGCGTTTCGGCATACCGAATATTGCCGAGAGTTTTTGCGACAGAAATTCCGATTTTGTTATATTGCTTTTTGAAAAATTGCTTGAGGACTTAGAGCAAAAAGGAGGAAAGCTAAAAAGCATATCACACAGCGAACTGATGATGCTTATCGGCAAATTCCGCACACAGCTTGATACGGCGGATAAGCCGTGCCTTATACATACGGATACATGGAACGGAAACGTTATGGTTAAAAACGGAGAGTTTTCGGGAATAATCGACTTTGCGGCGATACTTTACGGTGATCCGCTTATGAGCCATGATTTTCACGACTTCGGGGAAATCAATGCCGATTTTCTGAAAGGATACGGTAAGACCGATTTCAGCAACGATGAACTTATACGCATACAGATATATAAGGTATGGCAAAGGCTCGGCATGATAATTGAAAAGGTATACCGTGAATATGAGGATAAGAACCTGTATTCGTGGGTTGACGGAGAGTTTGAAAAAGAAGTGGAAATACTTAAGAAAATGTAAATGAAAAGCGGTCACGGGGCTGTATCTGTTCCTGTGACCGCTTGATTATTTAATTTATGTCTGCTCACGCTTTTTAAGTATCTTCGGGAATGTAACGGCGAAAATGGTTGTACAGCAGATTGCCGAGGTCGCATCCGCTACCGATTCTGCGAGATATACGCCCTCTACACCGAGAAAATTCGGCAGGATAAGGGCAAGAGGGATAAGCAGTATCACTTTACGCAAAAGGGCAATGAACAGTGAAATTTTAGCCTGACCGAGAGCAACGAACATACTCTGGCAGGTACGCTGAAGTCCGAATATGGTCATACCTGTAAGGAAAAGGGGCATCATTCTGCCGACTGTTTTTATAAGTGCGGTATCGTCTGTGAACATTCCTGCGACAAATTCGGGGAAGGTAATCATAAACAGGTTAGTCAGGGCGAAGAATGAGAACATAATTATCACGGAATATTTAAAGCACAGGCGGACACGATCAGTGTTGCCCTTGCCGTAATTGTAGCTGACTATCGGAACAAAGCCCTGTGCAAAGCCGCTCAGAGGCACTGCGGCAAACTGCATTGCGCTCTGCATTACAGTAAGGGTGCTGACGTATATATCGCCGTATGCGCTCAGCGAGCCGTTGAGAACGAAGCCGACAAGACTTTCCGTACTTGCCATTATAAACGGGGCGATGCCAAGAGCGAACAGCGAGCCGATTATCTTTATATCGGGCTTAAGATATTTCGGCTTTATTTTCAAAGTCGCTTTGTCGGATACAAGAAAGCCGACTATTATAAAGGCGCTTACCGCCTGTGATATTACCGTTGCGAGAGCGGCGCCCGTTACGCCCATACCGAATACATAGATAAAAAGCGGATCAAGGCCTATGTTGAGGATTGCGCCGATTATTACGGCTATCATTGAAATTCCGGGTCTGCCCTGTGCATTTATGAACGAATTAAGACCGGTTGCGAACATTACGAACAGCGTGCCTGTAAGGTATACCGAGAGGTAGTCTGTGGCATAGCCGATAGTAGCATCGCTTGCACCGATAAGGCGGAGCAGGGGATCCATAAAGATGTAGGTTATGCCCGATGTTACTACAGCAAACAGCACAAGCAGTGAAAAGCCGTTGCCGAGTATCCTGTGCGCTCTTTCACGGTCGCCCTTGCCGAGCGCTATTGAGGCAAGCGGTGCGCCGCCACCGCCGACTATCTGTGAAAATGCCGAGATAAGAATGATTATCGAACTTGTAACACCGATACCTGCCAGTGCATCTGTGCCGATAAGCTCTATGTGGCCGATGAAGACCCTGTCAACTATGCTGTACAGCAGGTTTATAAGCTGTGCCGCAAAGCCCGGCAGTGCCATTTTAAGTATAAGAGGCAGCATCGAGGCTGTGCCGAGCCGTTCTTCGTATTTGTTATCCATTTATAGTATCTCCGTGTTTTGTCTTTATATCTGTAAGAGAGTATATCACTTAACAGAAGAAAAGTCAAAGCAGGTGGCTGAAAGCCACTGTAAATTCCGCCTGCGGCAATGTGCCGCTTCAAATTCCGCCGTTCTGACAGTTGGCGGTTGGCGAGGCTTGCGTTATCGGCGGGTGGCTGAAAGCCGCTGTAAATTCCGCCTTTTGAATTGTTAGCAATCAGCTAAGGTTAGTTGAACGGCGGGTGGCTGAAAGCCGCTGTAAATTCCGCCTTTGGAAATGTTTGAGGTTGGCTGAACGTGGCAAAACGGCGGGTATTAAAACGTGTATGGCTTTAATTGTTCAGATTTATATGTCGATATTACCTTTTATGAGGGAGCAGTAAATCCTTGTTTACTGAATGCTTGTTATTACAAAAACAAAAAGACAGCACCAATCGGCACTGCCTTTAATGTTTATGAAATTATTGCAATCACGCCTGTTCGCTGGGGGCAAAGCCTGTTCTTTTCAGAGCCTTTGAAATTGCAAGAGCGGCAAAGTATGCGAGAACCACGCTTGCTATATCTTTTATAAGATAGGGAGCGGATACGAGCAGGAAGCTTGTTAAGAGATCCTTGCCTGAAATGAGAGCGTACTGTACAAATCCGCAGATATGGCAAGCGGCAACGCCTAAGATGCCCATTGCTATTCTCAGCGGTACACGGAACTTTTCGGGCATATTTCTGAATGCAATTCCGCTGATGGCTGCCATAGCGATAAATCCGATTATAAATCCGCCAGTAGGACCTACTATTGAAGCGATTCCGCCTTTGAAGCCGCTGAATACGGGAACGCCTACCGCACCGAGCAGAACATAAACGACCGTTGAAACGGTTGCTCTTGCCGTGCAGAGATAGAAGCCGCAGAGGGCTATTGCAAAGGTCTGTAATGTAACCGGTACGCCGGAGGGCATCGGTATCGCTATCTGCGAAAGTACCGCCGTAATTGCCGCAAAGAGCGCACAAAGTACGATTGTTGTGATTTTCTGTCTGTTCATATTTTTTTGTTTCCTTTCCATTTTGTCAAACGACTTTAAAAGAATACCACCGACAGCGCCTCGTGTCAACCAAACTGCACAAATGGGTGACAATCGAGGGCGGTCTGCGTTTTAACTTAATAACCTAATTGTACAAATTAACTAAAAGTTATGTGGTAAATGTGTGAAAAATGCAAATTGATTTTTTGGCGTGCAGAGGTTATAATTAATTTAATTGAGAATGTTGTATACGTTTAACAACTCTCATTAGAACGAAACATATACAATTTGTTTGGAGGTAATTAAAATGAAGATGAAAAGATTCATCGGTGCAGCAGCTGCAATGGCAGTAGCAGGCACACTTACAGTAGGTGCAGCAGCAGAAACTTATAATGCTTATATCGGTTTCCAGACAACACCCTACTCATTCAGAAACTCTTTTGATGACGCTTCATATGGTAAGGACGTTGCAGAGGGCAAGTACTTCAATAGCGTAATCGTATGGGGCGGTAACGACCCTGAAACATTCCCTCAGTATGAAGACAAATTCGATGATGATATGCCGGGTGGTCAAGCCGGCTATGTCCTTCCTGCTACATACACAGATGTAAAGATCGACAAGGATGGCACATACAAGGTTGGCGTTACTGACTTTGACTGGGCGCTTGACGGTGCATCTGCTTTCAACCTTCTGTTCGTTTCAACAGATATTCCTTTCAACAAGGATGCAGGTGAAGACGGCGAATCAATCGCTAAGATCTCTGACTGCAAGGTTATCGTTGATGGTACAGTAACATCAGAAGTTGCTGATCCTGTCATTGATACAGAAGACGGTAAGAAGTCAGGCTATACAAAGATTCTGTTTGCTAACATCTGGAATGATGCTCTTAAGAAAGATGGTTATAACGGCGCATACCCCACAAAGTCTTTAGAGATCGAATTCACAGTTTCAGGTCTTGACGCTCAGCAGCCTGCTGATACAGATGCTCCCGCTGATACAGATGCTCCTGCAGATACAGATGCTCCCGCTACAGAAGCTCCTGCAACAACAGGCGATTCTACAAAGCCCAACACAAACACAGGTGTTGAAGGCGTTGCAGCAGTAGCAGGTGTTGCACTCCTCGCAGCAGGTGCAGTAGTAGTTGCTAAGAAGAGAAAGTAATCTTAAAAAGATTAACGAATAACGACAGCCCTCATTCGTGAGGGCTGTTTTAATATCACGACCGAAAGAGGAAATATGAAAAAATCTATAATCAGACGTGCTATAGCTGTATTTATTGCGGCGGCTATGCTTGCAGGCTGTGCGGCGCAGGACAGCGGTGTATTATCGTCTGTCGGAAACAACTCGGCGACCGAAAGCAATGTATCGTATGTTGAGGATACGAGCAGTGTCGATGAAAATTCCGAGGTTACTTCCGTTGACAGCTCGGTAACAGAGAGCAACACATCTTCCGATACCTCCGAACAGGAAGAAAGTAATACTTCAAAGCAGGAAAATACATCAAAGGCAGAGAACACCGAGAAGCCTGCCGATACAACAAAGACACCGGCAACTGCCGATACGAAAAATAACAGCCAGAGCAAGCCTGCGGCTTCGTCAAGCGACTTCACTGTTCGGTGGAAGAAGTCGAGCGACTGGGAAGAAGGCGGTAAGAAGTGCGGAGGTTATGAGATTGTCATAACCAATAACGGCGATACGGTGAACAGCTGGACGGCAAAGGTAACCGTCCCCGGCAACACAAAGCTGATGTCGCAGTGGAACGGAATATTCAGCATTTCGGGAAACACAATGACGGTCAAGAACGAGAACTACAACGGAACTATAGAAAAGGGAAAGAGCGTTTCATTCGGATTCAATTATTCGGCTGACGCTTATATCAATGAGGGTAAAGTGACGGTGAACGGAAGTACCGCAGGAACGAGTGCCGGAAATAACAGCAACAATAATAACAACAATAATAACAATAACAACAATAACAATAATACATCAACGACCAAAAAGCCGGCGGCAACAGTTCCTCCGGCACCGAGCGATCCTAAAGGCACTACACCTGTATCACAGCACGGTCAGCTTTCGGTAAAGAACGGACAGCTTGTTGATAAGAACGGCAAGGGCTATCAGCTTAGGGGAATGAGCACGCACGGGCTTACATGGTTCCCCGAATTCGTAAACGAGAGTGCATTCAAAACGCTCCGTGACGACTGGAACACGAATGTTGTACGTCTTGCAATGTATGTTGACGAGTGGGGCAACGGTCAGTGCTATATGGGCAACAAGAGCGGAAGCCTTGAACTGCTTGAAAAGGGTGTTGACATCTGTATCAAGCTGGATATGTATGTTATCATTGACTGGCACGTTCTTAATCCCGGTGACCCGTCCAAGTATACAAACGAGGCGAAATCATTCTTTGAAACGGTGTCAAAGAGATATGCAAAATATCCGAATGTAATTTACGAGATATGCAACGAGCCGAACGGCGGTGCATCGTGGAGCGGTAATATAAAGCCGTATGCGGAAAAGATAATACCCGTTATCCGTAAAAATGCGCCGAACTCGGTAATTATAGTAGGTACGCCAACATGGAGTCAGGAAATCGACAAGCCGCTTTCAGATCCGCTGAGTTACAAGAATGTAATGTACGCGTTCCACTTCTATGCGGCAACTCACGCAGGACTTCGTTCAAACGTAGAAAACTGCGTGGCACAGGGACTGCCTGTATTCGTGTCGGAATTCGGTACTTGTGACGCATCGGGCGGCGGTGCAAACGACTTCAACGAAACGCAGAAGTGGCTTAGCTATTTTGACAAGCAAGGCATAAGCTACTGTAACTGGAGTATCTGCAACAAGGATGAAACCTGCTCGGCACTGCGGCCGGGAACGTCGGCAAACGGTAACTGGAGCGAGAGCAACCTTACCGAAAACGGCAAGTGGATGCGTAACTGGTTGAAGAAGCACTAAGCGGCGGGTCGCCGCCGACAATTCCGACCTTTTGAAATGTCGGCGGTATGCGTGACTTTGTGGGACGGTCGGGAATGGACGATAGCCCGTAATAATCAGTAATAAAAAATCCGTGTCAGGCGACACGGATTTTTTCTGTTATAGCTGTTTTAATATGTGCAAGACCGTTTGCAATAAGGCATTGACCGGGGTAATAAAGGGCAAGGCAGAAATTTGAGAACGGGAAATCTATTTTTGAGAAGTACGCCATCAGGAGCATTATATCGGATATAAGGAACAGCACACTGCCAAGTGCAAGTATAAGGTTGAATCTGTTCTTTATGCGGATAAAGTTCATTATTGCTTTGCCTGTCATAATGCAGATTATAACTGCGTATGAAATGCCGATGATTTTCATCATAACCGAACCGAAGTCAAGAAGCGGTGAGAACATCATAAACAGCACTATGGGGATAAATATTATAATTGCAGGGATAAAGTCGGTGGGACGGGGCTTTTGCATCAGCGAATATGCTATGAAATAGCAGATATGACCTAATGCGAAAATCGCCGCTCCTGCGATGAAATTAAGATTTATCGCTATATCTGCGCTCATTGCGAAGAATACGCCGACGGTCAGTATCACTGACGGCAGTTTCTTATCGGGAAAGTATTTCAGGGCGTATATCAGATTTACTGCGGCGGCAAGCATAAAGAAAACGCTTGCGGTTATTTTTATCGGGTAAAGATGAGTAATTATCAGAGCTGTATCGCAAGCAAGCGATAAGCCGAGAAAAATAATGTTGAGCGGTAAAACGAGTTTTTTCATATATTTGTTTCCTCTTTTTAATTGTTGGATTCTATGTTTACTTTTCTTGTGTATCGGGATAGCGGATATTCTCCGTCATGGGATTCTCCGAAAAAGTAAGCGGACATATTTCCCGCCTGCGTAACTCTTGTAACTCCTGCACAGAGCAACAGGTCGGTAAGTTCTGCTCTGTCAGCCTTGTCGCAGATAAGCCCGGCGGTCTGTAAAAAGCCTTTTGCATTTCTCAGTGTACGCATTATGTCCTTTCTCGGAAGCCTTTTTACAAGCACATTGCACATCATAGGCGACAGTTCAAGCTCAAAGTCGTCTTTTATGATAAGGCTGCAATTCTTACCGTAAAATACATCGGGAGAAATTTGCCGTATCCCGATTGCCTGTTCAAGACGTGCGGTGTAGCTTATGAGCGTATCTCTCGCCCGTGTGCCTATAGAGGTATTCCTGTGTTTTCCGACTGCCGCTTCAAGATACGGAAGGAACATTTCGCAAAATAGGGTAAGCTCGGTTTTATCATCGGTGTCGATAAACACGGTCTGGCAGGAACTGCAGAGCAGTTGCTTTGTAGAGGCTATATGCTCGGCAAGAGCCGAAAACTCATCTGTATGGTTTGCGTAATCGGAAATGTAGCAGAAACCAAGCTTGTGTCCCCATTCAATCAGCTTAACTCCCGGCGGAGCAAGTGAACGCACTGCTTTTACGGCTTCAGTACCGCCCCATACCACTATGCCGTCGGCAAAGTCTGCAAGCGTCTGGATGGTACGCACATCGCTTGACGGAGTATCAAAGACATATATGTAGCGTGACAGCAAAGGCTCATATTTGCAAAGCCGCTTTATTATGCGGATCGACAAACCCTTATCGGCGGACGGAAGCTTCAGTATATTGATATTGCCTGCAAGAAGTCCTTCTGCAACGCTCATCACGGGTAAGCCGTCGGCATTTCCTGCGGCTATGTGGAACAGAACGCCGAGAGGTTTTGTCTGAATTTTTATTTTCGGAGTGATGCCGTTCGGAGAACCGATAAAGCCGTCTGAATCTCCGAGTTCGGTTTTCAGCCTGTATTCAAGATTTTCACGGCTGAGGCAGGCTGTTATAAGCTGTTTATAGTAACTCACATTTTCAACGTCAAGCGCTGAGAGCATATCGTCAAAAGCGCCGTTTTCTATATCTGCGCTGATTTTTTCGGCGGCAAGCATGACCTGCTCAGCAGAAAGCCGACAGTTTCCGAGAGTGTCGCATATCCTGTCTTCAAAACGGGCTAACAGCTTGTCGCACATATCGTTTTCGTATATTTCGCCATCAAAGAAAATCATACGTTCACACCCTTTATTATCTCTTCTGCACCTGCCGCACAGGTCTTTATATCCTCCGGTGCAACTCTGCCGACAATTTCAAGAAACGGCGTTTTCAGTCCGCAGGAGCATTCGCTTCCGTTATGAAGTATGCCGAGGTCATCTGTCATTACGGAAAGCACGGGGGTCGCTTTAACCATAGGAGTTATCAGGTTTACAAGTCCGGTCTTGCCGTTTTCAAGCGGTTTTAACGTATCGACATCTCTGATTATCACTCTGCTGTAAGCGGGAACGTGGAAGTGATGTTCCTTGCAGTCGCAGTATAAAATCGGATGCTCTACCGCTCCGAAAAATTCGATAATATCGTTTTCCTTTATGCCGAGTACCTTTTCGGCAAGGCTGTAAAAGGAATTTTTATCGGTCTGCTCGGCATAGAACTGTTTCCAGCCGCCGCCGAGCATTATGCGTGAGCCTTTCGGCATTTTAAGATAAATTTTACGCTCGTCCATTATTCTCAGCAGAAAATAAGTATAAGCGGGAAACCCCATGAATCTTGTCGGGAAACGTGAATGTGAATGCCTGACAATAAGATCTATAATCCTGTCAAAGTCGGGAGAATAGCCGCCTTTTTTATATGTCAGGATATAATTGCGGCTCAGTGCAGGAGTGAAGAATGTTGCGCCGAAAGCCGTCTTTGTTACGGCGGTCTTGTTTCCTCTGTGGTGCTTGTACCCCATAATAATATAGTGGCACGGAACGGGAGATAACAGATTCCTCAGCTTTGATACACGCATAACCATTTTAAGTCCGCAGAGAAGGCCGCCCGTGTCAAAGGCTATTGTGCTTTTCCTGCCGCTTGTGCCGGAGGAAGTCGCTTTTATAAGCGGAATACAGCCTTTATTGAAAATTTGCTTTTTCTTGAACAGCAATGTGGGTATCACGGGAAGTCCGGACGCATCCGAGGGAGAGAATATACAAAGTTCCTCACATATTCTGCGGTAGTCGTCGCAGTGGGAAATGCAGTAGGAGAAATTTTCTTTTACGGCTTTGGTGAACAGTTCGTCGGAATTATCGGAATACGGGTCTTTTAGCGAAAAGAGCAATCGTCTGTATTTCATCGGTCTTCCTCCGCTGTTTAAATATTTGATACAGTAAAATGATAACATAAATAGAACGGTGTGTCAATAAACGGTAACACAAATGCGGTTTACTTAATTACCGTGTAACCTGTTACATTGCCTTGCTGATAATTTCGTGTGAAAACGGCGTAAAATTATCGGAAATCTGTAGACAATGACGATTATTTGTGATACAATAATAATAACACCCGTTGCAGAGGTTTTTGTTTTGCGAATACAAGTAAACGATTACTCAAAACGTAAGCGGTACATAACAAAAAATGCGGCGGTATTATGACAGATTTATAAAGCAGAGAATAAACTGCACAGAAAGGAATTTTTGCTATGAAGAACATACCCGATGTAAAGCTCGGAATTGCGGCTGTAAGCCGTGACTGTTTCCCCATGAGCCTTTCAGCTTCAAGATGTGAGGCTGTTGTAAAGGCATGTAAGGAGATCGGTGTTGACGTATTCAAATGTCCCACCACTATCGAAAGCGAAACACATATGATGCAGGCTCTTGAGGAGCTTAAGGGCGCAGGCTGCAACGCACTTGTTGTATACCTCGGAAACTTCGGTCCCGAGTCGGCTGAAACACTGCTTGCAAAGTACTTTGACGGTCCTGTAATGTTCGTTGCTGCGGCAGAGGAAACACAGGATAACTTAGTAGGCGGCAGAGGCGACGCTTACTGCGGCGTGCTGAATGCAAGCTACAACTTAGCACTCAGAAATATCAAGGCGTACATACCCGAATACCCTGTAGGAACAGCTACAGAGGTTGCAGATATGATAAAGGAATTTATCCCCGTTGCAAGAGCGGTTATCGGTCTTAACAACTTAAAGGTTATCTCATTCGGTCCTCGTCCTCAGGACTTCCTCGCTTGTAACGCTCCTATAAAGCAGCTTTACAACCTCGGCGTTGAGATTGAAGAAAACTCGGAGCTTGACCTTTATGCCGCATTCAACGAGCATAAGAATGACGCAAGAATCCCCGAAGTTGTTGCAGATATGGAAAAGGAACTTGGCGACGGCAACAAGATGCCCGGCATCCTGCCCAGACTTGCACAGCTTGAGATCACGCTTCTTGACTGGATGGAAGCACACAAGGGAAGCAGAAAGTATGTTGTATTCGCTAACAAGTGCTGGCCCTCATTCCAGACACAGTTCGGCTGTGTTCCCTGCTATGTAAACTCAAGACTTACAGCAAGAGGAATCCCCGTAGCGTGCGAGGTTGATATTTACGGTGCAATCAGCGAATATATCGGTGCCTGCATTTCAGAAGACGCAGTTACACTGCTCGACATCAACAACTCTGTTCCTGCAGATATGTATGTTGAATCTATCAAGGACAAGTACAACTACACGCTCAAGGATACATTCATGGGCTTCCACTGCGGTAATACAGCTTCATGCAAGCTGACAAGCAAGACTATGAAGTATCAGCTCATCATGCACAGAGGTCTTGAGCCTGACAAGGAGCCTGATATTACAAGAGGTACGCTCGAGGGCGACATCGTTCCCGGCGACATCACATTCTTCCGTTTACAGAGCACAGCTGACGCTAAGCTGAGAGCTTATGTTGCCCAGGGTGAAGTTCTCCCCGTTGCTACACGTTCATTCGGTGCTATCGGCGTATTCGCTATCCCCGAAATGGGCAGATTCTACCGCAACGTTCTTATCAAGAAGAACTATCCTCACCACGGTGCAGTTGCGTTCGGTCACTACGGCAAGGCTATCTTCGATACACTGAAGTACCTCGGTGTTGAGGATCTTGAATTCAACCGTCCCGCAGGTATGCTGTATGACGGTGAGAATCCTTACGCTAAGTATTGATTTATCGGACGGTAATACGAAAGTTGATATAATATAGTAAAATCCCTGAGAGCTGCAACTCTCAGGGCTTTTTATGTTGATAATTATTGCGGTAAAGCTAATGAATTATCAAAAAATAATCCGCCTAATTCCGGTAGGCGGATTACTGTTGTATAAATACCTTAATTGCCGAGGGAAACCGTCTATGAGGGCTTCCTATATATTGATTATAGTAAATGATTGGGTTAAAGTCAAGGAAAATCTCAAATTCGTGTCATTTTTATCGTAATATCTGAGGACTGTTTTAAGGCAGTCCTTAATTTTTGCGATAAATCAGTTAAATTAAAATATGGAATACTATCGTTAATATCCGCCGGTAACGGAGGTAAAGAAAAATTCGAACCGACAGAACGGCGAATTTGAAGCGGCTCACAGCCGCCCGCCGTCAACGCAACTTATGCATATTGCTGATATTGAGAAAGGCGAAATGTCAGCGGCGACCCGCCGCACTTGCAAAAACGGGGGATTTGTGGTACAATAAAACTAATTATTGACTAAAGTTTCGCTGTACAGGGGAGTACGGCGGTTGAAAGGATAAAGCTGATGGCAAAGAAAAATTATGACGATAACAGTCTTAAACAGCTGAAAGGACCCGATCAGGTACGACTGCGTCCCGGTGTTATATTCGGCTCGGACGGGCTTGACGGCTGTTGTCACTCCGTGTTCGAGATACTTTCAAACTCGATAGACGAGGCAAGAGAGGGCTTCGGAAAGAAGATAATCGTTACACGCTTCCTTGATAAAAGCATTGAGGTGCAGGACTACGGCAGAGGTATACCGATAGACTTCAATAAAAATGAGGAAAAGTATAACTGGGAACTTGCCTTTTGCACACTGTACGCAGGCGGTAAGTACGATAACAACAGCGGAGATAACTACTCATACTCGCTCGGCCTTAACGGCCTTGGCCTTTGCTCGACGCAGTTTGCGGCTGAGTATATGGAGGTCGAGAGTAACAACGGAACGTGGATATACGACCTGAGATTCGAAAAGGGCTATAACGTTGAAAAGGAAGAAAGAGGCTTCCGCCGTCACCAGTCGGACGGAACAACGGGTACAAAAATCAAGTGGAAGCCCGACCTTGATGTATTTACAGATATTGACGTGCCGTTTGAATATTTTGACGATGTTCTGCGCAGACAGGCAGTCGTAAATGACGGGCTGACCTTTGTGCTGAGAAACGAAGTGCGTGACGAGGAAACAGGGGAAACACGCTTTGAAGAACATATCTACTGCTATGAAAACGGCATCAGCGATTATCTGAAAGAAATCGTAGGCGATACCGCACTCACTACCGAGCAGGTATGGAGCGCACAGCGTACAGGTAAGGACAGAGAGGATAAGCCGGAATACAAGGTAAAGATGAAGGTCGCTTTTGTATTCTCAAACAAAGTACAGCTTATACAGCACTATCACAATTCAAGCTGGCTTGAGCACGGCGGAAGTCCCGATAAGGCTATGCAGGCGGCATTCACAAATCAGATAGACGGCTGGCTGAAAGCCAACAGTAAGTATAACAAGACCGAGGGCAAGATAAAATTTACCGATATTGCCGATTGCCTTGTGTTCATATCTTCAAACTTCTCAACGCAGACAAGCTATGAGAACCAGACGAAAAAGAGCATAACCAATAAATTTATACAGGAGGCTATGACCGACTGGCTGAAGCATCAGCTTGAAGTGTACTTTCTTGAAAACCCCGATGAAGCGGTAAAGATATGCGAGCAGGTGCTGATAAACAAGCGTGCCCGTGAAAATGCCGCAAAGGCAAGAGATACAATAAAGAAACAGCTTTCGGGCAAGATAGACCTTGCGAACAGGATACCTAAGTTCGTTGATTGCAGGAGTAAGGACACGGCAAGACGAGAACTTTATATAGTGGAGGGTGACTCGGCTTTAGGCGCTGTAAAGCAGGCGAGGGACGCAGACTATCAGGCAGTAATGCCTGTAAGAGGTAAGACGCTCAACTGCCTTAAGGCAAGCTATGACAAGATATTCAAGAGTGAGATCATCACGAACCTTATGAAGATACTCGGCTGCGGCGTTGAGGTAAAGGCAAAGGCAAACAAAGACCTTTCGACCTTTGATTTAAATAATCTCAGGTGGGAAAAGATAATAATCTGTACCGATGCGGACTATGACGGATACCAGATAAGAACGCTTATTCTTACTATGCTGTACAGACTTGTCCCGACCGTAATAGAAAAGGGATTTGTGTATATCGCAGAGTCGCCGCTTTATGAGATAAACAGCAAGGATATGACCTACTTTGCCTATACAGAAGCGGAAAAGCAGAGGATACTTGCCGATATAGGCGAGCAGAAGTATAAGATACAGCGTTCAAAGGGTCTTGGTGAGAACGAACCTGAAATGATGTCGCTGACGACTATGAACCCCGAAACAAGACGGCTTATAAGAGTAATGCCGGAGGACGCACAGAAAACGCAGGAGATATTCGAACTGCTGCTCGGCGATAACCTTGACGGAAGAAAGGACTATATCCGTGACTACGGCTATAAGTACCTTGACGATATAGATGTATCTTAAGCGGAGGATATATGGAAATTAACAGGATAGAGGTAATATCTGCCGTAGTGTCGGAGATGATAGCGACACTGCCGGAGGAAAGACGGCAGAAGGCATACATTCATCTTTTCGGCACGGCACAGACGGCAGGGCTTATTGCACTGCGCAGAGGTGTGAACGCAGAGCTTGCGCAGATAAGCGGACTGCTCCACGACTACCGTAAATATCTGACGGGCGTTGACGAAAAGCACGCAGAAGAAAGTGCCGACGCTGTAATGCCGATACTGGCAAAGACGGGGCTTTTCAGCGTGTGCGAGATAGGCAATATCACAAGAGCGATAGCGAACCACAGCGACAAGGAAAATGTCGGGCTTCCGCTTGACGAGGTGCTGAAAGACGCAGATATTCTGCAACACGTTTTACAGAACACAACGCTACCCGTAAGAGATAAATACGAGAAACGCTTTGAAAAGCTGAAAAAAGAGTTTTCGCTCTGAGCAGGGCATAAAGCTAAAAAGAGGTATAGATTTTGAGAAAAGGAAAGAACGAAAAGAGCGAGAAGAAGGTCGCTCCGAATAAAAACGCTTATATAGAGGGCGCAGGTATTGTCGAAAATCAGCCGATAACCGATACGCTGACCGAAAACTATATGCCGTATGCTATGAGCGTTATAGTTTCCCGTGCGCTCCCCGAAATTGACGGTTTCAAGCCGTCGCACAGAAAACTGCTGTATACGATGTACAAGATGGGTCTGCTTACGGGAGCAAGAACGAAGTCGGCGAACATTGTCGGACAGACGATGAAATTAAATCCGCACGGCGATATGGCAATATACGAAACGATGGTAAGACTTGCAAGGGGCAACGAGGCGCTTCTGCACCCGTATGTTGACAGCAAGGGTAACTTCGGCAAGGCATATTCAAGAGATATGTCGTTTGCGGCATCACGATATACAGAGGCTAAGCTCGACCCTATCTGCGCAGAAATATTTGCGGATATTGACCGTGATATAGTTGACTTTGTGCCGAACTACGATAATTCAATGACAGAGCCTGTACTGCTCCCCACAAGATTCCCTGCGGTACTGGTAAACAATAACGTCGGTATCGCCGTATCAATGGCAAGCAATATCTGCTCCTTCAATCTGTCGGAGGTATGTGAAACAGCCGCCGCACTTATGAAAAACCCCGAACACGATATTGTATCCACGCTTAAAGGACCCGATTTCCCCGGCGGAGGCTTCATATTACAGGACGAGAACGAACTTCGCCGTATATATGCCACCGGACGTGGAAGCGTAAAGGTACGCAGTAAGTATATCTATGACAAAGCGGCAAACTGTATCGAAGTGACCGAGATCCCGCCTACGACGACTATCGAGGCTATAATAGATAAGATAGTTGAGCAGGTAAAGCTGGGCAAGCTGAAGGAAATCTCCGATGTTCGTGACGAGTCGGACTTGTCCGGTCTTAAGATAACTATTGATTTAAAGCGTGGGCAGGACAGCGAGGCGGTAATGAAAAAGCTGTTCAGGATAACTCCCTTACAGGACGTTTTCTCCTGCAACTTCAACATTCTTGTAGGCGGTATGCCGAAGGTTATGGGCGTTGCCGAGATACTTGAGCAGTGGACGGATTTCAGAATCACCTGCGTAAAGAGAAAGACAAAGTTCGAGCTTGCAAGAAAGAAAGAAAAGCTCCATCTGCTGACAGGCCTTAAGAAGATACTGCTTGATATAGACAAGGCTATAAAGATAATCCGTGAAACAGAGGATGACGCAGAGGTCGTACCGAACCTTATGATAGGCTTCGGTATAGACGAAACACAGGCTGAATATGTTGCGGATATAAAGCTGAGAAATATCAACAAGGGTTATATTTTAAAACGCATCGAGGAAATAGACAGCCTTAAGGAAGAAATAGCCGATATGGAGGATATTCTTTCATCTGAACGCAGAGTAAAGCAGATAATCATATCGGAGCTTGGCGATATAGCGAAGAAATACGGCAAGCCCAGAAAGACAATGTTCATCTACGGCACTGAGGACGAGGAGAACGAAGCGGAGGAGGAGATACCCGATTATCCCGTTAATCTGTTCTTCACCCGTGAGGGATATTTCAAGAAGATCACTCCGCAGTCGCTGAGAATGAGCGGCGAACAGAAGCTCAAGGAAAACGATGAGATAATCGAAACCTATGACGGCAGTAACCGTGCGGAGCTGTTGTTCTTCACCGATAAATTCCAGGTGTACAAGGCGAGAGCCTGCGACTTTGAGGACGGAAAGGCAAGCGTGATGGGCGACTATCTGCCCGTAAAGCTGGAGCTTGATCCGGACGAGAGGATAATAAAGATGGTAGCCGCAGAGGACTACAGCGGAACGCTCGTGATGTTCTTTGAAAACGGTAAATGCGCAAAAGTGCCTACGGCTTCGTTTGAAACAAAGACAAGGCGCAAAAAGCTGGCGAACGCATACAATGACGGCTCACCGCTTGTATCTATGACGCTTATTGACGGAGATTGCGAGTTTATGCTAAGCTCGGACGCAGGCAAGGTTATGATATTCAACACCGTGCTTATCCTGCCCAAAGCGGCAAGGGATACGCAGGGCGTGCAGGTAATGAGGCTTACCAGAGCAAAGCTTAGATCTGCGGTTAAATACAAGGACGGTATGATAAAGGACGCAGACAGCTACAGGACAAAGACCGTGCCTGTTGCGGGTACGCTGTACGACGAGGATGTTGACCAGCTTAAGTTTGTTTAAAATATACGACATCGGTTTTTATAGATAATAATGCAGATGGGGTTTGGGGCGTAGCCCCAAGGCAGGTCGCAGGGACGCCAGTCCCCGCATTCTCCCCCGGCATGGATGCCGGGCGTGTATGCACAAGGGCTTTGCAAGGACGCAAAGCCAACCAAGCATACACAGCCTTTCACGGGGGAAAGGGGGTAGGGGGATAGGGATGTGGAATTTGCTGTTTGTCTAAAGAATAGATTTTCTCTGCAAATTGAGGCAACATCAACCCGTTTAAAATATCTTTTAAACCTTGAAATTCACCCGCCACTGTGCTATACTTAAATTGCGTCTTTATAATGACGTGAGAGGTTATAATTCAGGCGGTCAGCCACAGTAAAAAGAGGTAGAAAAAATGCTCAGCGATATTGAAATTGCCCAGAACGCAAAAATGCTAAAAATAAAGGATATAGCAAAGGAACTCGGAATTGACGAGGAGGAGCTTATACCCTACGGTCACTACAAGGCGAAGATCTCACAGGAATGTATAGACCGTCTTGAAAGCAAAGAGGACGGCAAGCTGATACTTGTTACGGCTATAAACCCCACTCCTGCAGGAGAGGGCAAGACGACTACTTCCGTAGGTCTTGCAGAGGGTATGTACAAGATAGGCAAAAAGGCTGTACTTGCACTGCGTGAACCGTCACTGGGTCCCGTCTTTGGTATAAAGGGCGGTGCGGCAGGCGGAGGATATGCGCAGGTAGTGCCTATGGAGGATATAAATCTTCATTTCACGGGAGATATGCACGCAATCACTTCCGCAAACAATCTGCTTTGCGCACTTATAGATAACCACATTCAACAGGGAAACGCACTCGGAATAGACCCCAGACGCATACAGATAAAGCGTTGTCTTGATATGAACGACAGAGCGCTGAGAAACTGCATAATCGGTCTTGGCGGCAAGGTGAACGGCGTTCCGAGAGAGGATCACTTCCAGATAACCGTTGCAAGCGAGATAATGGCGATACTGTGTCTTGCGGACGATCTTGTCGATCTTAAGGCAAGGCTCGGCAGAATCCTTGTTGCGTATACTTATGGCGGAAAGCCCGTATTCGCTTCCGATGTTGAGGCGGTAGGCGCAATGACAGCACTGCTAAAGGACGCTATCAACCCCAACCTCGTGCAGACGCTCGAAAATACTCCCGCTATCATTCACGGTGGTCCGTTTGCGAACATTGCTCACGGCTGTAACAGCGTAAGAGCGACCAAGCTTGCGTTAAAGCTCGGCGACTATGCTATAACCGAGGCAGGCTTCGGAAGTGATCTCGGTGCGGAGAAGTTCTTTGACATAAAGTGCCGTTACGCAGGACTTAAGCCCTCGTGTACGGTCATAGTAGCTACTATCCGTGCGCTGAAATACAACGGCGGTGTTCCGAAAACCGAACTTACCGCAGAAAACACAGAGGCGCTCAGAAAGGGCATCGTAAACCTCGGCGCACATATAGAAAATATGCGTAAATATGGCGTGCCGGCTGTTGTTGCGATAAACCACTTCTATACCGATACAGAGGCTGAAATAGCCATTGTCCGTGAATACTGCGAAAAGATGGGCGCAAAGGTCGCATTCTCCGATGTATTCTTAAAGGGCGGAGAAGGCGGCATCGAACTTGCAAACGCTGTTATAGATACAATAAACGAAAACGAGGGCAAGACGAATTTTGCTCCTATATATGACGAGAAGCTGTCCATAAAGGAAAAGCTGAATATAATCGCCAAGGAAATCTACCGTGCGGACGGCGTAAGCTATACAACGGGTGCGGAAAAGGCAATAAAGGAAATTGAAGCTATCGGCTTTGACAAGCTGCCTGTATGCGTTGCAAAGACGCAGTATTCCTTATCGGACGACCCGACAAAACTCGGTTGCCCGAAGGGCTTCACGATAACCGTCCGTGATGTAAAGCTGTCGGCAGGTGCAGGCTTTGTTGTTGCACTCACGGGCGACATTATGACAATGCCCGGACTGCCTAAGGTTCCTGCCGCAAACAAGATAGATGTAAGCGCAGACGGCGAGATAAGCGGTCTGTTCTGATGGAACGGTTTATTTCAGATTCGCCCGAAGAAACGGTTGAGATCGGCAAAAAGATAGCCTCTTATCTGAAAGCCGGCGACTGTGTGCTTTATACCGGTGAAATGGGCGCAGGAAAAACGCATTTAACAAAGGGCATAGCGGAATATTTCGGCAGTACGGACGATGTCACAAGCCCGACCTTCGCTCTTGTGAACGAATATGAGGGCGATGTGCCGATCTTCCACTTTGACCTTTTCAGAATAAACACGCTCGACGATCTGTACGCTATTGGATTTTTCGACTACCTCGACCGAGGCGGAATAATGTGTATAGAGTGGAGCGAGAACATACCTGAGCTTGCCTCGTATCTTGACGGCAGGTGCGGTGTGAATATCACAAAAACAGGGGATAATTCAAGAGTAATTGAATATATTCCGCAGGAGGAACTATGCTGATACTCGGTATCGACACTGCCGCCGCTCCTTGCTGTGCCGCCGTGTACGATACGGAAAAGGGGCAGATACTCGGCAGTACGGTGATAAACAACAAGCTGACGCACAGCGTGACGCTTATGCCTGTTGTAAGGGATCTTGTCAGAAATGCGGAGCTTTCTATGGAGGATATAGGACTTTTCACAGTGGCAAACGGTCCGGGTTCTTTCACGGGACTTCGTATAGGCATATCGGCGGTAAAAGGGCTTGCCTTTGCATTGTCGAAGCCTTGTGCGGCAGTTTCAACGCTTGAGGCTATGGCGTATAATGTTACGGCTTATGACTGTGTTGTATGCGCCGCAATGGACGCAAGGTGCAATCAGGTTTATATCGCACTGTTTCGCATTGAGGACGGCAAGGTCGAAAGACTGACCGAAGAGGAATGTCTGAAAACAGACGAAGCGGCAAGAATGCTGTCGGAATATGACGATGATATAATGCTTGTCGGTGACGGCGCATTTATAATGAAAAAAGCAACGGATAACGAGGGAATGGAAAATGTAAAAATCGCCCCCGATCCGTTAAGATACCAGACGGGCTACGGCGTATGCCTTGCGGCTGTAAACGCACCGCAGTTAACGCCCGAACAGCTTATGCCGATGTATCTTAAACTGCCGCAGGCTCAGCGTGAGCTTATGGCAAAGAATGCTGAGGCATATAAAGAAAGGAAAGAATAAAAATGCTGGCAATAGGTAGCGACCACGCAGGATATGAGCTGAAGTGCGAGGTTAAGAAGTTCCTTGACGGGCTGGGAGTCGAATATATCGACTGCGGCTGTAACGGAGAGAGAGCGGATTACCCCGACATTGCAGAAAAGACCTGCGAGAAAATCAAAAGCGGAGAGTGCGACAAGGGCATTCTGATATGCGGTACGGGTATAGGCATCAGCATATCCGCAAACAAGATAAAGGGTATCCGTGCGGCGTTATGCCAGGATTATTATACGGCAAAGTACACACGTCTTCACAATGACGCAAACGTTCTGTGTATGGGCGGCAGAGTTATAGGAGCGGGTACGGCTGAAGAAATCGTAAGAGTATTCCTGTCAACCGAGTTTGAGGGCGGAAGACACGCAGCCCGTGTTGACAAGATGATGGCGCTCGAGAATAAGTAAGTAACTAAAGTCTGCGGATTTTTCCCTATGAAAATCACGGCAGGGCTATAAAAAACTAATCCAACAACACATAGGGAGAAAAGAGAATGTTATGGCAAACGAGAAACTTCACATCTGCGACCACCCCCTTGTACAGCACAAGGTATCTCTTTTAAGAGATAAGAACACGGGCGCAAAGGAATTCAGAGAGCTTGTAAGCGAAATTTCAATGCTTATGTGCTATGAGGCAACGAGAGATCTTCCTCTTAAGAAGGTACAGATTCAGACTCCCGTAGCTATCGCAGAGTCAAATGTTATCTCAGGCAGAAAGCTTGCATTTGTACCTATCCTCCGTGCAGGTCTTGGTATGACCGAGGGCGTTATGGCACTTGTTCCTGCCGCAAAGATAGGTCATATCGGTATATTCAGAGGAAAGGGCGGATCGGACAAAACGGTCGCAAACGAGTATTACTGCAAACTCCCGTTTGATATAAACGAGCGTGACGTAATAGTTACCGATATTATGCTCGCTACAGGCACATCGGCTGCACACGCTATACGCAAGATCAAGGAAGCCGGCGCACATTCTATAAAGTTTATGTGCATTATCGCCGCTCCCGAGGGTATAGCCGCTATACACAAGGAATTCCCCGATGTAGAGATCTACTGCGGTGCGCTTGACGACGGTCTTAATGAGGATCTGTATATCACTCCCGGCGTAGGTGACGCAGGCGACAGACTGTTCGGAACAAAGTAAGTCAAATAAAATCATTGAGCCTGCCGCAATTGCGGCAGGCTCCTTTAAACCCGTGCGGTTATTTTATCCGTGGCTGAAGCCCTGTCATAAAGCCGTCAAGTGCGGCAGAGCATATATCGCCGCCGACAATTCTGCCGTTGACGATGATAAGGTTCATTCTGATGTTATCGAGCGTGTTTCCGCTGTCATCGGTGTAATCGGTTATAATATATGTATACTGAACTGCATCCTCGCCCTTATACAGCGATAGATCAAAGCCGCACTGCTTTTGCAAAGCGTTGTAGTTTTCATATACGCTTCCGAATACGGCAGGGATAACGATATTCTGTACGGTTTCGCTGTCGGCGGATATGCTGTAGCCGAGCGTTTTTGCGTAATTCGCTCTGTCGCTGTACGTTTCACCGCATATTGCACTGCGGCGGCACATAACAAGAACGGTAAGCAGTGTAATGAAAAGAGCGGCAGGGATAACAAGCAAGCGGATAATTTTTCTGTGTTTCATTTTTCCTCCGTTATGTCAATTTATTGTCGGTGCGGTCGGATGCGGGGACAGTCACTTGAAATTTACTAAAATCTATGCTTGAATATTCAGCAAAATGCTGAAATTTTAACGCAATCTTTAACACGTTTAAGTATTAATTGCAAAATTTCACTAAATTTATCCGCTTCCATTTGTGATTTGTAACAAATTCGAACGGAATTGACTTTATTCAAGGCTGAGATTCGGCTAAAATTTGTATAAATTGTACACAAAAAGGACAAAATTTAAATGCGTTTTATATGTGTTGGTGATTTTGCATAACGCAAGGCTTTGATATTTGGGTAATTAGGTACTATCATTTTCGGCTCGATTTTGTTAAAATATTAGCGTAAGGTTATTCTGCAATAAAACAGGAGGTCACACATAAATGGCAAGTTTATCTTTAAGAGGTATCTATAAGCGTTACCCCGGCGGCGTAGTAGCCGTTTCTGACTTTACTATGAACATCAAGGACAAGGAGTTCATTATCCTCGTTGGTCCTTCAGGTTGCGGTAAGTCAACAACATTAAGAATGATTGCAGGTCTTGAGGAAATTTCCGAGGGCGAACTTTTCATCGGCGACAGACTCGTTAATGACGTAGCTCCTAAGGATCGTGATATTGCGATGGTTTTCCAGAACTACGCTCTGTATCCTCATATGACTGTTTTCGAGAACATGGCATTCGGCTTAAAGCTGAGAAAAGTGCCTAAGGATGAGATCAAGAAGCTTGTTGAAGAAGCTGCTAAGATCCTCGACATCGCACATCTTCTCGACAGAAAGCCCAAGGCTTTATCAGGTGGTCAGAGACAGCGTGTAGCTTTAGGTAGAGCTATCGTTCGTGATCCTCAGGTATTCTTACTTGACGAGCCTCTTTCAAACCTCGACGCTAAGCTCCGTGCACAGATGAGAACCGAGCTTTCAAAGCTTCACAAGAAGTTAGGTACTACATTCATCTACGTTACTCATGACCAGATCGAGGCTATGACGATGGGTGACAGAATCGTAGTTATGAAGGATGGTTACATCCAGCAGATCGACTCACCTATCAACCTGTATGAGAACCCCGTTAACAAGTTCGTTGCAGGCTTCATGGGTTCGCCTCAGATGAACTTCATCAACGCTAAGCTTATCATGCTCAACGGCAAGTACACAGTTGAATTCGGTTCAGAAGATACAAAGACAACAAGAGGCAGAAAGTTCTATGTTGAACTGCCCGGTGCTAAGACAGATACAGAAGCTCTTAAGTACTATGTTGACAAGGAAGTTATCCTTGGTATCCGTCCCGAGAACATTCACGATGAAGAAATGTTCCTTTCAAACGCTAAGACAGGTATGATCGAAGCTACAGTAGACGTTACCGAAATGATGGGTGCTGAGTCTTACCTCTACCTCACATGTGAAGGTATCCCGCTGACAGCAAGAGTATCTCCCAGATGTACTGCTCGTCCTCAGGACGTTATCAAGCTTGCTCTTGATCCTAACAAGGTACACCTGTTCGATCCTAACGATGAGCATTCAATCTTAGTTTAATTATTAAATAAGATTATTAATCCCCCGATTTTTGTCGGGGGATTTTTGTGTTATCTTGCTGTCAGACGGTAAGCGTACCGTTTTCGCTGATTTCGAGCAACAGTATCTGTTCTTCCTTGCCGGTATCGGCATTTATATATACGAGCATCTGTCTGCCGTCAGGAGAGGTGCAGTGAAATTCATAGCAATAAAGTTCGTTTGTGCCTGCGGAAGGCACTACGGCAAGTGAGGTATCGGTAACCGTAAGCTCTGATGAGAGCTGTTTTCTTGCTTGCTCTGCGGTAATCTTCGGCTCGGGAAGATTACGCTTCTTGTGGTTTGTAATATATCCTCTGCCGTCAAAGCTGAGTATATCGCCGTTATCCATCGCCACGCCGACTTTGATAAGGTCGGTGTACATCGTTATATCGCCCTGTGTGCCCGCAAAGTTCACAAGGCAGACGTTGCCGTTTATCTCATAATAGGTGTCGGTTATGTGGTTTATGCCGAGCATCGAGAGATATTCTTCAGCCTTTGCGACAGCCTCAAGTGCGGTGACAGAGCGAGTGGGAACGCTTCTGCCGCAGAGCATATAGCTGAGATAACCTCCGTTTTTTGTCACGGCTATGGTGGTGCTGTCCTTTGTAAAGACGTAGGACGGCATTTTTCCCTGTTCATCGTTTTTGTCATCGTGCGACAAGCCGACAGTGCCGCAGGCTTTCTCGGCTTTTTTCAGTGCGTCCGAAAGGGTGACTGCCGATGCGGATTTCAGCATTTCGGGATTTTTTTCGAGGATATGGTCGGAGAAAGGTCCGTCATATATAAGCGTCGGGTAGTTGTCATAGCCTTCTTCAAAATCGGTGAAGCCCTCCGTTATATATGACGGCTCATCGCTGTTTTTCGCTTCCTGCACCTCGGTTGCGGCTTTTTCAAAGGATAATTCGCCGTTTGTTATGCGCTGTTCTACCTTCCACATATTGTCGGCAAGGCGGTCGGCGTATTCACCGAGCGTTTTAAGCGATTTCCTGTCGTCCTCCGTCAGCGTTTCTCCGTCGGAATAACGCTTTGCAAGGCTCTTTGAAAAGTTGCCCACCTGCGACAGAAATTTGTAGGTGTTTTCAAGATGAAGCTCGGATACCGGGAGCTCGGCAAGGGATGCTTTTGCGGTGGACGCATCGCTCCACAGCTTTGACGAAAGCTGTGTCATCATTTCGGGTGTGCCTGCATACATACCCTTGTAAAGCGTGTTCTTGATGTTGTCGATCTCAGTCGACAGATCCTCTACATTTCGTGTCATGCTCTGCTCAAAGTTCCTTTTATAACGGACGGAGCTGTTCATATTCAGCGTGGCAGATATGCCTGCGGCGACCGATACGGCGGTAAAAAAGCTGATTATCCGCACAAAACAACGTTTTGAAATATACATATTATGTTCTTCCTTTCATAAAATCGGCGGTAATGCGTATACAAGGTTATTTTTTCATAAAAATTTCAGAATATACCCTGTTTTTTTATCGCAAAATGGTGTATAATTAAATAGCTTATAGATAAGTGGGTAAAACCCATATGAAAAGGAGACGGAATTTTGATATATCTGGATAATGCCGCCACTACAAAGCCCTGCGAGCAGGCAATAAAAGCGGCTGAAGATGCCGCAAGAAGCTGTTTCGGCAATGTATCGTCACTTCACAGGCTCGGTATTGAGTCCGAAAAGCTGATGAACAGCGCAAAGAAAACGATTCTTAAAAAGCTGGGGCTGCAAGGAGAAATATATTTTACATCGGGTGCGACCGAAAGCAACAATCTTGCGATAAGAGGAGTAGCAGACGCTTATAAACGCAGGGGAAATAAAATAGTGACCACCGCTATGGAGCATCCGTCCGTAGCAAGAACTATGGATTATCTTGAAAAGCTGGGCTTTGAAATAGTCCGTTTGTCGCCTAAGGACGCTATTGATAATTTCGAGCAGTATATTGCGGATAATGTCACCCAGGATACTATACTTGTATCGTGCATGGCTGTAAACAATGAGAACGGCTTTAAGGTCGATACCGAAAAGCTGTACAGGCTCGTAAAAAATGCGAACAGCGAAACTGTTGTTCATATAGACGGCGTACAGGGCTTTTGCAAAGTGCCGCTTAAGGGCGATCTTATCAGCCTTTCGGGACATAAGATACACGGCTTTAAGGGCATAGGAGCAATGTACTGTGCGGATAAGATAAGATTCACTCCGCTTGTATACGGCGGAGGACAGCAGAAAAATCTGCGTCCGGGAACAGAGCCTACCGAACTTATAGCATCATTTGAGGCGGCTGTAAAGGCATACCCTGCCGACCTTACGCATTACAGTGAGCTGAACGGTTATCTGCGTGACAGGCTTTCAAAAATGGAGGATGTTTATATAAACAGCCCGGACAACAGCGTATATAATATACTGAGTTTCTCTGTGCTTGGGGTGAGAAGTGAGATAATGCTTCATTCGCTCGAAGAAAAAGAGATTTATGTGAGCAGCGGCTCTGCCTGTTCGAAGGGCAAGATAAGCTCGGTGCCCGATGCTTTCGGAATGAACAGCGAAAGAGCGGACAGCACTATAAGAGTCAGCCTTTCGATGGAAACAACAAAGGAAGACATTGACGCACTCTGCGATGAAATAGAAAACGGCATTGCACGGTTCAGACGTACAAAGAAAATCCGCAGGAAAGGAAACATATAATGAACGAACTTATAATGGCAAAATACGGCGAGATAGCGCTGAAAGGGCTTAACAAAGGCACTTTTGAGGATATACTCGTAAAGAATATCAGAAGAAGACTGCGTCACTGCGGTAAATTTCATTACATGAGAAAGCAGTCTACCATATACATAGAGCCTGTGGGCGAATGCGACCTTGACGAAGTTATCGAAAAGCTGAAGGTGATATTCGGTATAGGCGCATTACAGCGTTGTGCGGTGTTCGAGAAGGATTTCGAGCAGATAAAGTCGCAGGGTGTACCTTATCTTGAAAATGCACTCAAAAACGCTAAGACGTTCAAGGTTGACGCAAAGCGTTCAGACAAATCGTTCCCTATGAAAACTCCCGAAATACAGGCAGAGCTTGGCGGCGCTATACTTGAAGCGTATCCTCATCTGTCTGTAGACGTTCATAATCCCGAAATTACCGTAATGTGCGAGATAAGGGACAAGGGTGCATATGTCAGTGCCGAGCGTATAATCGGTGCGGGCGGTATGCCTGTAGGCAGCTCGGGCAAGGCTCTGCTTTTGCTGTCGGGCGGTATCGACAGCCCCGTTGCAGGCTATATGATGGCAAAGCGTGGTCTAATTGTAGACGGTATACATTTTGTAAGCCCTCCGTATACATCGGAGCGTGCGCTGATGAAGGTTGAAACGCTCTGCGAAAAGCTGACAAGCTATTGCGGAGATATAAGATTCTACTGCGTTCCGTTTACGGAGATACAGGAAGCACTGAGGGATAACTGCCCCGAAGAATTTTTCACGATAATTATGCGCAGGCTTATGGTGAAAATCGCCAACATAATTGCCGAAAGAAACGAGTACGGCGCACTTGTCACAGGAGAAAGCGTGGGACAGGTGGCAAGCCAGACATTAAAGGCTATACAGTGTACCGATGCCGCCGCAGAATATCCGGTATTCCGCCCTGTTATCGGTATGGACAAGAAGGAAATTATAGATATAGCACGAAAGATAGATACGTTTGAAACATCGACCCTGCCTTATGAGGACTGCTGTACGGTATTTACGCCGAAGCACCCCAAGACACGTCCTGTATTTGACGAGGTCATAAAGGCTGAGCAGTCGTTTGACTTTGCGCCTCTCATAGAAAAGGCTGTAGAGGGTACAACGGTAAAGCTGTTCAGGATCGAGAGCAAGGAAGAACAGGAATAAGCCTTGATTTTTAAAGGAGATGTGGCATTATGAGCCGTATCGGAGAGCTTCAGCTCGATATTGACAAAACCGCCGGAAATGTAGTACAATTATTAGTTGGCAAGGGAAAGAAAATAGCCTGTGCGGAGAGTTGTACGGGCGGTCTTATCAGTGCCGCAATAACTTCAATAAGCGGTTCTTCAGCTGTAATGGATATGAGCATCTGCACCTATGCCGTTAGCGCAAAGGAGCGGTTTATAGGTGTACCTGCCGCAATAATAGATAAATACGGTGTGGTCAGTGCCGAAACCGCAGCGGCAATGGCTGAAGGGGTAAGAAAGACAGCAGGAAGCGATATAGGAATATCTGTCACCGGCATAGCAGGCCCTACGGGAGCAGAGCCTGGCAAGCCTGTCGGCACTGTATATATCGGGCTGAGCGTGGCAGGAAACACGCAGGCACGGCTTGCTTTTACCGACCCAATGCTTGCCAAAGACGAAAATGCAAGAGAATATATAAGAAAAAACACGGTGCTTACCGCATTACAGTGGGTTGCCGAAAATATATAAACAGAGCAAGAGAAAACAAACAAGCAAGGAGACTGTTATGGAAAGCGATAACAAATATGAAAATGATACAGGCGGTATGTCTGTTGATGAGATAATCGCAGATATTGACAGAAAGACAGCAAATGCAGCGGCGCTTGAAGAAAACTCGGCAGACGTTACGCCCGAAGGCGAAAATGAGATGGCAGACGAGCAGGCCGCAGTCAGTGCGGATGAAGCCGATACCGCCGCCGAACATATACCGGACGATGATGAAAGCACGGTAGACGAGCTTTCGGGCGCTGATGAAATGTCGGACGGTCAGGAGGCACTTGAAGAAAAAAGCGCCGAATTAGCCGAAGAAGCAAACGCTGATGCGACAGCAAAAACAGAGAAGAAGCCTAACTTCTTTTACCGCCTTGCAAGAGGAATTATACCGTGGAAAGGCGACGATGTGGGGCTTATAATAAGAAAAATCGTATTTATTGTCGCTTTTATTGTGTTTCTTGCGACGGCTATACCGCTTCTTGCGGATATACTTTCTATGTACAAGGACGAGCAGGTAAGCAAGGGTATTTCGAATATGTACCAACTTGATGCCAATACGGATGTTCCCGAAAATAACAAGGATATACTTCCCTCGTTCAAGAAGCTGCTGGAAATAAATCCCGACACAGTGGGATATATAAAGATAGACGGTACTCTTGTGGATTATCCCGTTGTAAAAGGAACCGATAATGACTATTACCTTACCCATGACTTTTACAGGAATGAAAGCCGCAGCGGTACGGTAATGATGGACTACCGCAACAAGGTGACGGCTGACGGCCACTCGGGCAATCTGGTGCTGTATGGTCACAATATGGCGGTCGGCACATTCTTTGCACCGCTGAACGAATACTGGCGTACAATGTACGATTCTTATGACAATCCGAGCAAGTCTTTCTACAAAGAGCATCCCGTTATAAGATTTGATACATTATACGAGCAGGCGGAGTGGAAGGTTTTCGGCTTTGGCATATTCAATGTTGCCGAGTCAAGAGGAGAAGTGTATGAATATAATCAGAAGCTGGATTTCACCTCCGAAGACGATTTCAACGATTATATCATAAATATAATGGACAGAAGCGATATTTTCACCGATGTTGATATAAAATACGGCGATGATATTCTTACGCTTTCAACGTGCTGCTGGCCTTACGAGGGCAGTGGCGACACAGCAAGACTTGCGATATTCGCAAGGAAGATAAGGGAAGGCGAAAGCGACAGCGTTGATGTGGAAAAGGCTGTAGGAAATCCTTATGTAAGGCGCTGGCAGTGGGTATACGACAAGGTAAGCGGAGGATATGACTGGTTCCAAAGCACATGGGACAGAAGAAAGCTGTTGAGCTATGATGCGGAAGACGCAAAGCGTGACAACTATTCCTTCCCCGATAAGACAGACTGAAGCTAAGCCCGGTCACGTTAAATATAAGGAGCATAAATGACAACATATATGGAAAAGTATCCACGCCGCAACGGTGTGGCTGCAAAAAAGCCGGGTTTTTGGAAAAGGCTTATCAAGGGCATTATCCCGTGGAAAGGCGACAGTGCGGCGGCGGTGATAAGAAAACTGGTGTTTATAATCGCACTGATCGTATTTCTTGCCACGGCTATACCGCTTGTTGCGGACGTATTTATGATGTTCCGTGACCAGTGGAGAAGTCAGGGAATATCGAACATATATATTCCTGACGGAAACAACGGCGGTGCAAGCAAGGAAATACTTCCCTCGTTCAAGAAGCTGCTTGAAATAAATCCCGATACGGTAGGCTACCTCAAAATAGACGGCACTGCAATTGATTATCCCGTTGTAAAGGGAAAAGATAACGACTACTATCTCACGCACGATTTCTACGGCGAAAAGAGCAAGAGCGGTTCTGTAATGATGGACTGCAACTGTGTGGTTTCTCCGGACGGAAATTCGGGCAATATGGTGCTTTACGGTCATAATATGGCTGTCGGCACATTCTTCTCGTGCCTCAGTGAATACTGGAGAACGCTTTATGACAGCTACGATGCGCCGTCAATGCAGTTCTACAAGGATCATCCGACCATAACGTTCAATACCCTTTACGAAGAAGCTGAGTGGAAGATATTCGGCATAGGGCTTTTCAATATCTATGAAGAATACGGTGAAGTGTACTATAACTACAATAACAAGCACGACTTTACTTCCCGTGACGACTTCAATAATTTTATAATTGATCTTATGGACAGAAGCGATATTTTCACAGATGTGGATATAGAGTACGGCGACGATATACTGACCCTTTCTACCTGCTACTGGCCGTTCCGCTCGGATATGGACAATGTGCGTCTTGCGATATTTGCAAGAAAGGTACGTCCGGGTGAAAGCACCTATGTCGATGTAAGCAAGGCGAAGGTAAACACTTATGTAAAGCGCTGGCAGTGGGTATATGATAATATCGGCGGCGGATACGACTGGTCGCAGAGCAACTGGGACAGAAGAAAGCTGCTCAGCTATACAGCGGAGGATGCCGAAAGGGACGGTTACACGTTTATTGACGACATAAACGACAGTGACGGAGTATATGATTATAACAACGGCGACGGATATGACTATTGATATTGTCGCCTGATGCTGTGCGAGGCGGTGTGGCTTTGGAAGAACAGAATGAAACAAAAACGAAAAAGCAACCGGTCATTAGCGGCAAGGTGCTGTGGGTGGCGCTCGGTGCTTGCGTGGTATGGCTTGCGGCTGTCGGCGTAATGCTGATAATGAAGCTGACACAGCCGCCTTTGCCGCCGAATATGCATGATTATACCTGTACGCTTGATGTTGATATACCTGCAGAACCGGTTGCCCAGGAAAAGGAAAAGCCGTCAATATTGCCTGAATACCGTGAGATGTATGAAAAAAATCACGATATGGCAGGCTGGCTGAAAATAGAAGGCACAAATGTCGATTATCCTGTTATGCACATCAAGGGGTTCGACCCGAAAAAGCCGATTGACTACGGAGAAGTGTACGATAAGAATATGTACTATCTGACGCACGACTTCAATAAGGAATACAGCTTTTCGGGGTGTGTTACAGCTGATTACTGCGCACATATCGGCAGTGATTACCGTTCACCGAATATCCTGCTGTACGGTCACAATATGTCAAACGGAACTTTTTTCCGTGATGTAAACAAGTTTGATGTTCTCTACTACGGCAGAGAGATGTATGACGAGCATCCTGTCATACAGTTTGACACCATATATGAAAAGGGGCTGTATAAGATATTTGCAATGATGCAGGTAAATGTCGAAAAAGCAGACGGTGAAGTATTCTACTATACGGCTACATATACTTTCAAAAATAAAAAAGAATTTATTGATTACTATGCAAAGGTTCTTGACCGCAGTTTTATATACACACCGCAGGTCGATCTGAAATACGGCGATGAGGTGATTGCATTGTCAACCTGCGATTTTCCTTTCGGCAAGAGCAAGAATATAAGATATGTGCTTTTTGCAAGGAGAGTGCGTGAGGGAGAAGATCCTACGGTGGATGTATCCAAGACGATCATTAATTACGATCCGCTTTATTATGATTACTGGTACAGCGTAAACGGCGGTTCGTGGGGCGGAAGGAACTGGGATCCTGCACTATTAAAAGGCTATAAGCCGAAGAAGAGCAGTTGACAGAGTATTCCTACGGTAATTATCACAGCAAAAGGAAGGTTAGAAGATGCCTGATTATAAATCGGTCATAGTATCGACCACAGATAAGAAGAAAAAGAAGAAAAAGAAAAAGGAAAATGCCGCATTAGCCATTGTCAAGGGTCTTATCCCGTGGAAAGGCGACAGCGTAGGCGAGATTATCCGAAAGATAGTTTTCCTTGTGTCGATAGTCGCTCTTTGCGTGGCAGTGCTTATAATCATTGATAAATATATGTTCGAGCCTGAAAGGCAGAGAAAAGAGTATCAGAGCAGCATATTACAGCTGGGAAACCACGAGCCGACCGCAGAGGAAATAGCCGAGCTTCCCGAAAAAGCCATAAACACCGAATATGCGCCTTTTTATGCGATAAACAACGATTTTGTCGGCTGGCTGAGCATAAAGGGCATAAATGTAAACTATCCTGTAGTACAGGGCGAAAACAATACCGAATATCTTGAAAAGGACTTTTACGGCAATTACAGCAAGAACGGTACTATTTTTGCGGATTATGAGAACGAATTCAAGAATACGGGCGAAACGTCCGCAAATACGATTCTTTACGGTCATAACCTGCGTACCGAAAACTTCTTTGCCGAAATAACCGAGTACAGAAGGGTAAATCTTGACGAAAGCCTTGAGTTTCTGAAAGAGCATCCTGTAATCGAGTTCAATACGCTGTACGAAAAGGCAAAGTATAAGATTTTCTCTGTAATGCTTATCAATACGAGGGAGGAATACGGCGACGTGTTCAATTATCCCGCCATACTGAATTTTGCAAACAGGGATGAATTCAATTATTTCACGTCCGAATGCCTTGACAGGAGCGAATTCTTCACCGGCGTTGATATGAAATACGGCGATAAGTTCCTTACGCTGTCCACCTGCGAGTTCGAGGTAGGCCTTTACGATATGCGTATCGTTGTTGTTGCGAGAAAGGTTCGTGACGGCGAGTCGGATTCGTTCACAGACAAGCAGATAGACAGCTTCAAGCGTAACCCCGACCCGAAGCAGTGCCGGACGATAAGAGAGCTTTACTATTACGGCGAGGAATGGAGCGGAAGGTACTGGAATCCTGCGTGGATAGAAGGCTTCAAGAAGGATAGTTCGTTCAAGACTGAAAGCTCCGATTGATAAAAGAAAGCGGAAACTGTAACATAAAGGAGGAATTTAATGCAGAAGGCATCAATAGGAAAGATACTGCTTGCTCTCGTTATATCCTGCGTATACATTTACCTGTTCGGAATAGTTCAGGTAGTTCATGTAAGTGCAGACAACGAAAGAGAGATAGAGGTATCTATCCCTGAAGTGACAACATCTGCCGAAACCGAAAAAACTCCCGAAACTACAACAATTAAGCTACAAGACGACAAAAAACCTACACTTGCCGATGTAAAGGCACAGACTACAGCAACCACCAAGGCGGAAACGACCACAACTACGGTAAAAAAGCGCACACCCACACCTGCGGCGGATAATACCGTTATAATTCCCGAAACAACAGCTGTCACAACAACCACCACAGCGGCAACAACTGTCGCACCGGAAACCACAACGGCTGAAACAACACCTGCGCCGACACCGACGCCCGATAACAGCGGTGAGGAGCAGTTATCGGTATACGATCAGGTGACCGGTACATATTACACGGCAGGCGCAAGAGAGATAATTGCGAGGGCGGTAGTCGGTGAGATATGGAACGAGTTCCCTGATGAAGCGGTAAAAGCGCAGGCGGTAGCGGAATACACCTATATCAAAAAGAACAACGAAATGGGCGTCAGCCCCACGACAGCGCTTAAAACAGACGTATACGACAGAATATACAAGCTGGTTGACGAGGTGCTGGGCGAAGCCATCTACTATAACGGCGAGATGATACAGTGTTCGTTCTTTGCGTCCTCGTGCGGCTATACCAACAGCGCCGAGAATGTATGGGGCGTTGATTATCCGTATCTCAGAAGCGTTGATTGTCCGCTTGACAAGACGACCGACCCTAACTGGGGCAGTACCGACAGCTATTCATCGGACTACATAAAGAACGCTGTGCAGAATACACTCGGAATAGCGCTCACAGGCGACCCGTCAAAGTGGTTCAAGATAAACTCAAGACTTGATAACAGGGAACACGGCTGGGTAACGTCAATTTCTGTCGGCGGTATGACAAAGGCGAACGGCAATACGATAGACGGCAGAATGATAAGAGAAAAGGTACTCGGTTATTCGCTGAAAAGTGCGGCTTTTGATCTGAAATACGACAAGAGTAGCGACAAGTTCATCTTTACGACCTACGGTCACGGTCACGGCGTGGGAATGTCGCAGTACGGCGCAAAGGCTCTTGCCGAAAACGGCTACACATATAAGCAGATCTTACAGCATTACTTCACCGGCGTGGAGATACATTAAGAATATTGCGAAAGGACATCGAGAGGTGTCCTTTTATTGCTTTATGATGCGGTTTCGCCATTGACAAAAACGCTGTATAGTGTTAAAATAAAACGATAGGATTTTTTATCCGTTATTATAAATAATCTGAGTGTAAAGAAAAAGGAATGAAAGAAATGAGAAATCTGACGGGTGCAGATATAATCTGCGAATGTCTGATAGAGCAGGGCGTTGACACCGTTTTCGGCTATCCCGGCGGCGCAGTTCTGAACATCTACGACAGCTTATACAATTACAGTGACAAAATACATCACGTTCTGACGGCACACGAGCAGGGCGCAAGCCATGCGGCTGACGGCTATGCACGTTCTACGGGCAAGACGGGCGTTGTTATAGCAACGTCGGGTCCGGGTGCGACAAACCTTGTAACAGGTATTGCAACGGCTTATATGGACAGTGTACCTATGGTAGCTATTACGGGCAACGTTGCCTGTTCGCTTTTAGGTCTTGACAGCTTTCAGGAAGTTGATATAACAGGCATCACAATGCCGATAACAAAGCATAACTTCATCGTAAAGGATGTAAACAAGCTGGCTGATACACTGCGTGAGGCTTTCTACATAGCAGGAAGCGGAAGAAAGGGTCCTGTCCTTGTCGATGTTCCCAAGGATATAACGGCGCAGAAGGCGGATTTTGCAAACAAGCCCTTAAAGCCGTATACGGTAAATGTTACTATGCACCAGGACGGCTGTATAGCAAAGGCGGCGGAGCTGATAAAGAACGCTGAACGTCCGTTCCTTTATACAGGCGGCGGTATCTACGGCGAGGACGGAGCAAAGACATTAAAGGCTTTTGCCGAGCTTATTGACGCTCCCGTATCATCTTCGCTTATGGGTCAGGGCAGCTTTGACGAAACCGACAGCAGATATATGGGTATGCTCGGTATGCACGGAACAAAGACAGCGGCAGAGGCAATAAAGAACTGCGACCTGTTCATCGGTATCGGCACAAGATTCTCAGACAGAGTAATAGGTAATCCGCAGACCTTCGCCCCCGATGCAAAGGTACTTCATATAGACATTGACCCTGCTGAAATAAACAAGAACATAAAGGTTTATCATCAGGTTATCGGTGACAGCACCGATGTTATGAAAAAGCTGATAAAGCTAATACCTCAGCAGTCGCACAGCGGCTGGATGGGCAAAATAAAGACGTGGGAGAAGCAGTACGAGTGCAGACAGAAAGGTACAGACGAGCTTACTCTTACTCCTCAGCATCTTATAGAAACGCTTGACAAGCTGACAGGTGGCGAGGCACTTATCGCAACCGAGGTAGGTCAGTCGCAGATGTGGGCGGCTCAGTATTACGCATACAAGCACCCTCACCAGCTTATCACAAGCGGCGGTCTTGGCACTATGGGCTACGGACTTGGTGCGGCTATCGGCGCAAAGTGCGGAAACCCCGACAAGACGGTCGTAAACATTGCAGGCGACGGAAGCTTCCACATGAACTTAAACGAGCTTGTAACGCTGTCAAAGCACAATATACCTGTAGTTGAACTTGTTATCAACAATAACGTTCTCGGTATGGTACGTCAGTGGCAGAGATTGTTCTACGGCAAGAGATTTTCACAGACAACGCTTGACCGTCCTACAGATTACATGAAGCTTGGAGAAGCGTTCGGCATAAAGTCGTTTGTTATAGACAGCGAGGACAAGTGCGAGGAGATACTGCGTGAGGCTCTTGAGGTTTCAAAGACAGCCCCCGTGCTTATCGAGGCGAGAATAGACAAGGATATAAACGTTCTTCCTATGGTGCCGGCAGGAAAATCCATAACTGAGCCTATCCTTGAGATAGAAATCGACGACTGAACGGAGGCAGAAAAATGACAGAGAGAAACGTAATTTCCGTCTGCGTAAATAACGGCATCGGCGTACTCGGCAGAGTAACGGGTCTGTTCAGCCGCAGAGGATATAATATAATAAGTCTTAACGTTGCGGAAACCGAAAACCTCGGCATTTCCCGTATGACAATAGTCGCAGACGGCGACGAGGGCGTGATGGAACAGCTGGTAAAACAGCTCCGCAAACTCTATGACGTATCTGAGGTCAAGGTACTGCATGACGCTGTATGCCGTGAGCATATCATTATGAAGGTCGGCAACGGCCCTGCGTCACGTCAGCCTGTGATAGAGATTGCAAATCTTTTCAGAGCGAAGGTCGTAAATGTAGCGGAGAGCAGACTTATGCTTGAACTTACGGGTGAACCCGAAAAGATAGATTCGTTCATAGGACTTCTCCAGCCCTACGGAGTAAAAGAGATCGTAAGAACGGGTATTTCGGCACTTGAACGTGATTAACGTAAACAAATCATAAGGCACAGCTTGTAACGAGCGGCAGAAGAAAGGCAGGACAAACACATGGGCATGACAATGAGCCAGAAGATACTGGCAAAGCACGCAGGACTTGAAAGCGTAAGAGAGGGTCAGCTTATAAGAGCAAAGCTGGATATGGTACTCGGTAACGATATTACAAGCCCCGTTGCGATAAACGAGTTCAACAAGGCAGGCTTCGGCGGCATATTCAACAAGGATAAGATTTCTCTTGTAATGGATCACTTCACGCCGAACAAGGACATCAAGGCGGCTACTCAGTGCAAGCAGTGCAGAGAGTTCGCAGGAAAGTACGATATTACAAATTATTATGATGTAGGCGAAATGGGCATCGAACACGCACTTCTCCCAGAAAAAGGTCTTATAGGCCCCGGTGAACTGTGCATAGGCGCAGACAGCCACACCTGTACATACGGCGCACTCGGTGCATTCTCAACGGGCGTAGGCTCGACCGATATGGCGGCAGGTATGGCAACAGGTGAGGCGTGGTTTAAGGTTCCCTCCGCTATAAAGTTCAACCTTACAGGAAAACTAAGTAAGTATGTGAGCGGCAAGGACGTTATTCTTCACATAATCGGTATGATAGGCGTTGACGGCGCACTTTATCAGTCTATGGAATTTACCGGCGAGGGCCTGAAGAGCCTTTCGATAGACGACAGACTTTGCATTGCCAATATGGCTATTGAAGCCGGCGCAAAGAACGGTATATTTGAAGTAGACGAGATAACAATGGCATATATGAAGGAAAGAGCAGACCGTGACTTTGATATATTCAAGGCTGACGAGGACGCAGTATATTCAAGGGTTATCGACATTGACCTGTCAACCGTAAAGCAGACGGTTTCATTCCCCCATCTGCCCGAAAATACAAAGACAGTTGACGAGATTACAGAGGACATAAAGATTGACCAGGCGGTTATCGGTTCATGTACAAACGGCAGAATAAGCGATATGCGTATCGCCGCCGAAATCCTTAAGGGCAAGCACATTGCAAAGGGCGTAAGATGTATAGTTATCCCCGGCACTCAGAAGGTATATCTCCAGTGCATAAAGGAAGGTCTTGCGGAGATATTTGTAAATGCAGGCTGTGTGCTTTCTACTCCCACCTGCGGCCCGTGTCTTGGCGGTCATATGGGTATACTTGCGGCAGGAGAACGTGCTATTTCCACAACAAACAGAAACTTTGTAGGAAGAATGGGACACGTTGACAGCGAGGTTTATCTTGCAAGCCCTGCAGTTGCGGCGGCAAGCGCTGTAGCAGGTAAGATAACAGGCATAAAGTAAGGTGAGAATATGGTAAAGCATATAATAATCTGGAACTTGAAGGATGAGCTTTCGGCTGAAGAAAAGAAGGAAAGATGTCGCCTTATAAAGCAGGGGCTTGAAGGGCTTGCAGGCAAGATAGACGGACTTCTTGAAATAAAGGTCATAACCGATATTCTCGGCTCTTCTACGGGCGACCTTATGCTTGACAGCACATTCGAAAGTGCAGAAGCGTTAAAGGGCTATTCGACCCACCCCGAACACGTTAAGGTAGCCGACAGCACGGTAAGACCTTACACGGCAAGACGCAGCTGCGTAGATTTTGAAATATAAGAAAGGACAGACATATATGAAGGCACACGGTACAGTACACAAATACGGTGACAACGTTGATACCGACGTTATCATTCCTGCAAGATACCTTAATACAGCCGACCACAAGGAGCTTGCAAGTCACTGTATGAAGGATATAGACAAGGACTTTGTAAAGAATGTAAAGGACGGCGACATTATAGTCGCTAACATGAATTTCGGCTGCGGAAGCTCAAGAGAACACGCACCTATCGCCATCAAGGCAAGCGGAATTTCCTGCGTTATCGCAAGCACATTCGCAAGAATATTCTACCGCAACGCTATCAATATCGGACTTGCAATCTTAGAGTGCGACGAGGCTGCCAAGGATATTGAGAACGGCAACGAGGTCGAGGTTGACTTTGATACGGGAGTTATAACAAATGTGACGAAGGGCTGTACATATAAGGCTGAGCCTTTCCCCGAATTCATCAAGGATATAATCAACAAGGGCGGTCTGCTGAACTCCTTAAAGAAGTAAGACCGCAGAAAGCGTTATGCTATGAGGGTAGATATAAAAGCGTTATCGGACAGCGAATTGCAAGAGCAGGGTTTTAACAATACATCGGGCGGAATGCACGGCTTCGGACTTTATACGGATGATGTGCTGTCTGCTGTCTGCATAACAACAGAAATACCCGACAGCCTGAACAAAGAGGTCAGACTGGAGAAGCTGTTTGTCTGCGAGGAAGAAAGGCATTACGGCGTTGCCAGAAAACTGCTGAACCACACGCTCAGAACGATGCGTGCCTGCGGATATAAGTATGCCGTAGCGACCCCCGACAGCGAGGACGCAGTACGATTTCTTGTCAGATTCGGCTTTGAAAAGGCGGAGGGAAAATCCGCTTTATACAAAATAGAACTTTAAACTCAGAGAAAGGATATTACCTATGGAAAAGAATATTGCCGTTATAAAGGGCGACGGAATAGGTCCTGAGATAGTTACCGAAAGCATGAAGGTACTTGATAAGGTGGCAGAAAAGTTCGGTCACAAGTTCAACTACACACAGCTTCTTATGGGCGGATGCTCAATTGACGCAAACGGCGTACCGCTGACCGATGAAACAATAGCCGCCTGCAAAGCGTCAGACGCTGTGCTTATGGGCTCTATCGGCGGTGATACGACAACATCGCCGTGGTATAAGCTCCCTGCAAATCTTCGTCCCGAGGCAGGTCTGCTCGGTATAAGAAAAGCGCTCGGACTGTTTGCAAACCTTCGTCCCTGTCTGCTTTATCCGGAGCTTGCAGGCGCTTGCCCCTTAAAGACGGAGATAAGCGCAAAGGGCTTTGATATGCTCATTATGCGTGAACTTACCGGCGGTCTTTACTTCGGCGCAAGAAAGACCGAAGAAGTAAACGGCGTTATGACAGCTACCGACACGCTTACATACAGCGAGGACGAGATCCGCAGAATCGCAATCAAGGCATTTGATGTTGCGATGAAGAGAAGAAAGAAGGTAACAAGCGTTGACAAGGCTAACGTTCTTGATTCTTCAAGGCTGTGGAGAAAGGTTGTTACCGAAGTGGCAAAGGATTATCCTGAAGTTACTCTTGAGCATATGCTCGTTGACAACAGCGCAATGCAACTTGTAAAGGACCCTGCACAGTTTGACGTTATGGTAACGGAGAATATGTTCGGTGATATTCTGTCGGACGAGGCAAGCATGATCACAGGCTCTATCGGTATGCTCCCCTCTGCCAGCATGAACGAAACAAAGTTCGGTCTGTACGAACCGAGCGGCGGTTCTGCTCCCGATATTGCAGGTCAGAACAAGGCAAACCCCATAGCTACTATACTTTCAGCCGCAATGATGCTCCGTTACAGCTTTGATATGGTGAAGGAAGCTGACGCAGTTGAAAATGCAGTAAGCAAGGTGCTGAAGGACGGTTTCCGCACCGGCGATATTATGAGCGAGGGCATGACAAAGCTGTCCTGCTCGGAGATGGGCGACAAGATAGCAGAGAATATATAACAATAATTTCAGCCGCAGTGAAAACTGCGGCTGATTTATATGCATAAAAAAGCTGTGGCGGAATATTACTTTCCGTCACAGCTGATTTATTTATCTTTGCCTTACTGCTGAATACCGTTATTGTTGAAGTTGTTGTTTGTGGTGTCTGCAGTAGTGTTGTTAACGGGCGTAGCATAATTTGCGTTGCTGTAGCCTGTGTTTGCGTTGGGGTTATAAGCGTTGTTATTCATATTGGCATTGTAGCCGTTATTCATATTGGGGTTATAACCGTTGTTCATGTTGGGGTTGTAACCGTTGTTCATATTGGGGTTGTAGCCGTAGTTTGTGCCAGGCTTGTAGAAGTCCTCGTCCTTTGCGCAAAGAAGAAGGATACCTGCTATCGTATTGCAGAATAAAAGGACGCAAACGCTCATACCTGTTGAGGGGCGCTGACCCTTGCTCATCTGGCTTAATGCGATACCGCCGAAGATAAGCGGAAGTATCATCCAGAATCCGCATACCATACTTAAAATAATAAATACCTGTGCCGCTGTTTTCATAATTTCATACCTCTTTTTTCAATAAGTGACACATATTCCGATTTTATGTGTCTTATGTCAGTATACCACATTGATACCTGCGTGTCAATGTTTTCTTGCGCTTGAAAATGATTTTATGCTGTAGGTCATTTGTTTTTGCGGTTATTATAGAAGAACATTGCAACACCTACGCCGCATATTATCACATATCCGATAAAGCTCCATATATCCGGCAATTGCGAGAACAAGATAAATCCGAGCAGTGCCGAAAAGATTATCTGCGAATAATCGTATACCGATATTTCCTTTGCAGGAGCGAATTTATATGCCGCTGTGATGCTGAACTGACCGCCTGCCGCCGCAAGCCCCGCACCGAGCAGTATAAGCCACTGCTGCCAGGTCATAACGTGAAAATCGAACAGCAGGAACGGCAATGTTACAAGGCAGGAGAAGCCTGAGAAGAAGAACACGATATACGGTCCTTTTTCACCTCTGATGCCAAGCCACCTCACCGCCGTATAAGCCGCACCTGCGCCCATACCGCCGAGAAAACCGAGCAGTGACGGCACAAGCTCCAGATTTGCAAGGCTCGGCTTTATTATAAGCAGACTTCCTGCAAATGCGACTATTACACCGAGCGTCTGCACTAAATTTGTACGTTCCCGAAGGAACATTGCCGAAAATACGATAACGAAGAACGGCGACATTTTGTTCAGCATTGCCGCATCGGATAATGCCAGATGGTCTACCGCATAGAAGTTGCAGAGTATTCCGAGCGTACCGCATACCGAGCGTATCAGCAGTGCGCCGATGTTACTTTTTTTCTGCGGCAGAAAAGAGCCTTTCTGCCTTATCAGTATCGCCGCCGCAAATATGAAAGCGACAAGATTTCTGAAAAAGCTCTTTTGTACAGACGGCAGATCGCCTGCCAGCCTTACGAAAGCACCCATAAAAGCAAAGCAAAAGGCGGAGCTGATAATGCACAGCACGCCTTTGTACTTCGGGGATATTTTACTGAGAATTCCCGCCATACTCAACCACCTGTTTTTGCTTCGTCAAACGGCAACAGTACAGTTTCGGGCAGTGTTATCTCTCCGCCCGATGAGAAAAGCTCGGGGCGGTCGAACTTGTAGCTTATCTTGAGCGAGCTTACAGCCTTTGTTATTTCCTCGTTTGTAAGTCCCGACCTGTCGATAACGAATATGAGCGAAACCTTACTGCTGTTGAAACGGTCTATTGACGAAATGTTTGTTTCCTTCAGTACAAAAGCCTGTTTGTCATACGGTATATCGTCAATGGAGAATTGTATGTTGCTTATTTTATACATACCGATGTTTGTAAAGTCAAACACCATCTCAACACGCAGATAGTTTTCGGATTTTGTCATATCAAAATCCGTGTTGCTCAGCAGCTTGCTTGTAGATGCGCTGTCAAGGTGAGTACCGTCCTTCAGCTTATCGTATACGTTTTTTATCATATTGTCAAAGCTCTGTCCGCTGTAGCTGTACAGCCGTGTGTACGCATATTGTGCCTTTACGGGAAAAGCAAACTGCGTAACCACGACTATAACCGCAACAGCCACGACAAGTACCCATATCAGTGCCTTTTTAACGGCATTGTGTCCGAAAAGATTTGTCAGCGTCTGTTTAAAACTCATACTTTCTTTACACCGAGAGTTACATTCTCGCCGTTTATATCCTGTTCCTTTGTAAATCCGTCTGTCTTGCCGGTCACTATATCGTCAGCAAGAGTATCCTCTGAGATGCTGTCCTTGTTGCGTGTCAGTATCTCGGCTACCTTGTCACTGCCGTCGCAGTAGATAACGATATGATCCATAACCTCAAAGCCTGCGTCCTTACGCATTGTCTGAATCTTGCTCACAATTTCTCTTACGTTGCCTTCTTCGATAAGCTCGGGTGTAAGAGTTGTATCGAGAACTACCGTGTAGCCTCTGTCAGTCACTACCGCATAGCCTTCCTTCTGATGCTCGTCTATAAGCAGATCGTCCTTTGCAATCTGAACATCGCCTGTTGAAAGCGTAAGAGTCATAGCGCCTGTTTCACGAATCTCGTTCATAGCCTTCTGACCGTCAACCTCAGCAAGCTTTGTTCTGACCTCGCCTATCTGCTTGCCGAAACGAGCGCCGAGCGTCTTGAGCTGGGGCTTGAAGGTGTAGCTTGTGAAGTGGTCGGTGTTATCTATAAAGCTGATTTCCTTGATGTTAAGCTCATCCTTGACAATATCCGCATACATAGGCTCAAGCGTCTTGTCGCCCTTTACCATTATCTTTGATATAGGCTGTCTGTTCTTGATGTTAGCGGCATTTCTTGCGGCACGTCCGAGCGTTACAACAGTCAGAACTGTGTCCATTTCTTCCTCAAGGTGCTTGTCGATAAGCTTTTCATCTACTGTGGGGAAGTCGCACAGATGTACGCTTACGGGTGCGTTCTTATCAAGCGAGCAGACAAGATTTCTGTAAATATCGTCGCATACAAAAGGAGTCATAGGAGCAGATGTCTTTGCGATAGTCACGAGCGCTGTGTACAGCGTCATATATGCGTTTATCTTATCCTGTGTAAGTTCCTTTGACCAGAAGCGTTCTCTGCTGCGGCGGACATACCAGTTGCTCATCTCGTCTACGAAATCCTGTAATGCTCTTGCGGCTTCGGGGATTCGGTAGTTTGCAAGGTTATCGTCAACCGCACCTACAACGGTGTTAAGTCTTGATAACAGCCACTTGTCCATAACGCCGAGCTTGTCAACATCAAGCGTATACTTGGTAGCGTCGAAATTGTCTATATTAGCGTACAGAACGTAGAATGCGTAGGTGTTCCACAGAGTAGAGATGTACTTTCTCTGACCCTCGTTTACTGCTTTTGCGTGGAATCTGTTGGGAAGCCACGGAGCAGAGTTTGTATAGAAGTACCAGCGTATAGCGTCTGCGCCGTGTTCAGCCAGTGACTCGAACGGATCTACTGCGTTACCCTTTGACTTTGACATCTTCTGACCGTCTTTATCGAGTACAAGGCCGAGAACTATAACGTTCTTGTAAGGAGCCTTGTTGAATAAAAGCGTTGAGATAGCGAGCAGTGAGTAGAACCAGCCTCTTGTCTGGTCAACTGCCTCGGAGATAAAGTCTGCAGGGAACTGCTGTTCAAACTTTTCCTTATTCTCGAAGGGATAGTGATGCTGTGCGAAGGGCATAGAACCGCTGTCGAACCAGCAGTCGATAACCTCGGGAACACGCTTCATCTGCTTGCCGCAATGCGGGCATTTTATCGTAACCGCATCAATATAAGGACGGTGAAGCTCTATATCGTCGGGGCAGTTGTCAGACATTGACTTAAGCTCCTCGATACTGCCTATAGCGTGCTTGTGACCGCACTCGCACTCCCATATATTAAGAGGAGTACCCCAGTATCTGTTTCTTGAAAGACCCCAGTCCTGAACGTTTTCGAGCCAGTCACCGAAACGGTTCTTGCCGACGCTTTCGGGTATCCAGTTTATCGTTTCGTTGTTTCTGATAAGGTCGTCCTTGACAGCGGTCATCTTGATGAACCACGACTCTCTTGCATAGTACAGCAGAGGAGTATCGCATCTCCAGCAGTGCGGATAGCTATGCTCAAACTTGGGTGCGTCAAACAGCAAGCCCTTTTCGTCAAGATCCTTAAGCACCATAGGATCGGCTTTCTTTACGAATATGCCTGCGTAAGGTGTTTCGGCGGTCATATTACCTTTGCCGTCAACAAGCTGTACGAAGGGCAAGTCATACTTTCTGCCGACCTTAGCGTCATCTTCACCGAATGCGGGAGCAATATGAACGACACCTGTACCGTCTGTCAGCGTTACATAGTTGTCGCATACTACATAATAGCCCTTCTTGTGCTGTTTTTCACATATCTCAACAGCACAATCGAATAAAGGTTCGTATTCCTTGCCCTCAAGCTCTTTACCTGTGTATTTTTCGATTATCTCGTAGGGGGCTGTGGGCTTGTCGCCGCCGAGTACCTTATCACACAGAGCCTCTGCAAGATAATATGTGTAGCCGTCTGCTGTCTTTACCTTTACATAGGTTTCATCGGGGTTTACGCAGAGCGCAACGTTTGAGGGAAGCGTCCAGGGAGTTGTTGTCCACGCAAGGATATAAGCGTCCTCGTCCTTTACCTTGAAACGTACAACCGCAGAACGTTCCTTTACATCCTTATAGCCCTGAGCTACCTCGTGGCTTGAAAGCGGAGTTCCGCAACGGGGGCAGTAGGGAACTATCTTGAAGCCCTTGTATAAAAGACCCTTTTCCCATATCTGCTTTAATGCCCACCACTCAGACTCTATAAAGTCATTGTGATAGGTTACATACGGATCGTCCATATCAGCCCAGAAGCCTACTGTGCGTGAGAAGTCCTCCCACATACCCTTGTACTTCCATACGCTTTCCTTACACTTTGTTATGAACGGGTCAAGTCCGTACTTTTCAATCTGATCCTTACCGTCAAGACCGAGCATCTTCTCAACTTCAAGCTCAACGGGAAGTCCGTGAGTATCCCAGCCTGCCTTACGGGGAACGTCATAGCCCTTCATTGTGCGGTATCTCGGAATCATATCCTTGATAACACGGGTAAGAACGTGACCGATGTGGGGCTTGCCGTTAGCCGTAGGCGGACCGTCATAGAATGTGTAGGTCTTGTCGCCCTTTCTCTGCTCCATGCTCTTGCGGAATATGTCGTTGTCGTGCCAGAACTTCTCTGTCTGCTTTTCTCTCTCGACAAAATTTACCGAGGCAGGTACTTTTTCATAAAGTGACATTTTTTCTCCTCCTGTTTTTGCAATTCACCTTGCCATATAAATCTTTTCGGCAAAAACCTAAAGTTATATGGGGTGGGGCTGCCCATTGCATATTATTTTTATTCTTTGCGTTTGCGGAAAATAAAAAAGCCCCTATCCTCCGAAAAGGATAAGGACTATAATTTCATAACAGTCTTTATAACCACCGTTTCGTCATTCCGTCAAATGCGTTCCTTTTAACGTTGGAAAAACGTCCCGTTCTACTCTCGCCTTAAACGGCAATTTCGGCGGGCAGCTTGGAGGTGATATTCATACGGTAACTCTGCACCGACCTCTCACCGTCGTCGGCTCGCTTTGGCTTTATATCCGCACTACTGTCCTCGTCACAGCCTTTAAATATCATACATATTGATTATACAATCAAATTTTCCCTTTGTCAAGCGTTTTGTCAATTTTATTTTAAACGGCTTGTTGTTTATGAGTATAGTATAGCAAAGCGGCGGGTCGGGGCTTATCATAATAATCCGAACCTAAGGTTACAAAACGGTAACAAATGGTTACAAAATAGTTACAGTTTCGGGTTTGCTATTGTGAAGAAATTTTGTTTGTGATAGAATATTTATATAAGATATTTTTGGACAGACGGGTAATTGACGGGAGGGGCAAGCCCATACCTTATCCGAAAAGAATGAAATACATTGCAAGGACGGATTCATTTATTGAAAAAGACTGCGACAGTCTTTCGTGTGTCAGGAATGTCCGTCAGCCATACGGAAAAGCGATCGCACGATATGTAAATCAATGAGTGTGCTGAGATTATAAATTAAGACAGATATAACGGAGAAAAAATATGAGTAAAATATGTCCCAACTGCAAACGAGAAATAGATGAAAAAGTAAAATTCTGCCCGTTCTGTGCGGCTTTCACAGGTGAAACACCGCAGGAAAAGAAGAAAAGTCCTGTCGGTGCGATAATAGGCGGAGCGGCAGGCGTGCTGGCACTCGGAGCGGCAAGCCTTGCGGTGTTTGTATTTGATGTGTTCGGAATGTACGGCGAAAAAACGGAAACGCTTTACGGCACGGGCGACAAGCTGTTCATACAATCGGTGACGCCCGTGTGCATTGACGGGAAGTGGGGCTATGCCGACAAGAGCGGAAGCACCACGCTGAAACCGCAGTACAGTGCGGCTTATGCCTTTAACGAGGATACAAACGACGTTGCACCCGTTGCGATTGACGGAAAATTCGGATACATAAAAAAGGACGGCGAGTTTGTAGCTCAGCCGCAGTACAGCTTTGCAGGGAGCTTTTCGGATAAAGGACTTGCAAAGGTCACGGACGAAAACGGCAATGTCGGATTTGTCGACAGCAGGGGAAGAAAAGCGTTTGACGGTCAGATGTTCAGCTATGCCTCAGATATGAACGACAGCGGTTATGCGTTTGCGTATACTTTGATGATGCCTGAGCTCGAGGGCAGGGGCTATTACGACATAATATACAGCCTTCTCAGTTCCGACGGAAAAGTGACCGAACTTGCAAACGGCACGGGAATATCGGCGATATACGATGATAAATATATCGGCTTCAGACAGGCTGAAGGCAATAATGAAACAACGCTTGACTTTACAAGGGAGTATGCCGTGTTCTCGGCGGACGGCACACAGCTTACCGACTATTACGACCGTATTGTAAAAAGCGGAAAACTGCTCATCGTCTGTGACGGCATTGATGACGACAGCAAGCTGTATAAGGTAAAACTGCTTAAAGCCGATACGCTTGAACAGATCGGCGGAGAGTATCTGTGCGGTTCTGATATAAAGTCTTACGACAGCGGTGCGGTATTGCTCAAAAGAGATGATAAGGGCTTTATCAGAGATGTTCTGCTTTGCGACAACGCAAACGAAATATATCTGTGTTCAACGGGTTCGCACATTGTAAGCGGATTTGATATGAGCGGCTATGCCTGCGTTTATGAAAAGGGAAAATACTGCGGATATACCGCAAGCGGAAAACAGTTTGAGAGCGATAATCAATTCGGCTCGTTCAACTGCGGACTTGCGCCTTACTACGATAATGCTAAAATAGGATATATCAATACAAACGGCGAAAAGGTGACGGACGCAAAGTTTGACGGTGCGAGCGGATATTATGCGGACGGCTACGCTTATGTAAAAAGCGGCACGGAGTATTCCGTCATAGATATGAGCGGAAACACGGTGATAGGAAAGCTTAGCTATGCGTCCGACAAGCTGATGTTTGCGGATACCGTGCATAGCTGGTACGACCCTGAGGACTTTGAGAGGTTTGACGGGGAGAATATGTTTCTGGGGGATTTCTATTATATAAGCAATACCGCAGATATGAGTTCAAGCATATATAATAAAAGTAACACAAAGCAGATAAAAGAAAGAATGATGATAGAAAGCAGAAATGCCGATACAAAAATCGCTTCTGTCTACAGGAGAGCCGACAGCGGAAGTCTTGGCAGTGACGGGTATTTTCTTATACATAACGTCAATAAGCTCACAAGGCTTATTATGACGCCGGACGGAAAAATAAATGAAGAAAAGGAAATCAGCAATGCAAACGGCATACGCATCGGTTCTGCGCCGTTGCTACGTTACAGTATCGATAAAACCTCATATCTTGAGGATATGTTTGCAAACAAGTATGTTCTTATCGGTTATAACAGTGTAAACTCAAACGGTTGTACGGCGCTTGATTTACGGTGCGGCAACCGTGTTGCACGGCAGTTTCTGATATATGATAATAATTTTGAACCTACTGTCACTCTGAGGTCGGACACGTCAATGAGTATAGCCTGCTACGGCAGTTTATTATATGTGAAAAATATCGAATATGCCGGAAGCGAAAGCTGTAGCGCAATAATAGACGGCGGCAACGGAAGAAAGCTATATTCGAGTGATGCTCTTGAATTTGTGGGAGAATATTTTATCCGTGAGCCTTACGGCGAAAGCAGTTATAAGGTAAGGACAAGCTACGGTGCGGAAATAGGAACATATTCATATGTAAAAGCATACGGCGACAGATTGCTTTGCTTTGACAACAATAAATACTATCTTTATGACCGTTATGCGAATTTGCTCGGAGAATACGAAAACAGACCGAAGATAAGCGCATATAACGGAAATACCGTAGTGAAAAACGATGACGGCACATACACCTGCTATGACAGAGATATGAACGTACTGCTGACTACAAAGTATGATATTCAGCCGATAGAAAACGGATATTGCTCGTTTGCGGACAATGAAAAAGGGAAAATAGGATTCCTGTTTGCAGACGGAAAGACAGCTATAGAGCCAAAGTATGACTGTGTTACCGAAATGACGCCGGACGGATATTTTGTTTCAAAAACAATAAGCCACAGTGAGATTACTTATGATACGACCGAAATCAATTACACAGTGATGATAGAAGATAAGGGCGGTAACGCTGTCATTGAGAAAACGCAGAACGTGTGCGATATAGCAAATAGTGCATTTGACAGCAAATCGCTGTACGGCTATTTTGACGGATACAGATATTACGCTGATAAATTCGCAGGATATGAAAATGTATATTTCAGCAATATTCAGATTCTGCCACAAACGGATTACGATAAAGCACCGACCGATTTTTACGGGAATGAGCTGTTTGAGGAATATAAATATATCGGATTTGATTTTATGCCGGTATCGGTCAACGGCAATACACTTTGCGTAACGGCTGTGTATTATAACGAAGAGGGATATTCGGAATGTATATTGCTGAATCTGAACGGCGAGAGGCTGTACCGCAACGAACGCAGACTGAAGCTTATAGACAATAAATATATTATCGGTATTTCGGATAACAAAGAGCCTGCCGATTTATATAACACGGACGGCTCTGTTATGCTGACGCTCAAAGGCATCGAAGACCCTGACAGCATCGAAGCGATAAGCATTGTCGGAAACAGTGTACTGGTCAAAAGCTATACCGAAAGTGCAATCGTGTACGACAAGACTACAGGAGAGATAATATATAAGCCCGATACCGACGGTTCAAATGTTAATTTTATTTACGAAAATCTGATTAAGACAGACGTCTACAATGAAGCGGCAGGAGCATGGTCATATATTTTCATTGACCTTGACACCAAAAAGAGTTTTGAACTTTCTGGCGACCGTGTCGTGTTCAGAAATCCCGGCAATGACAGCGAAGGACATATAACCGAAAATGCCGACTATCCGCTTATGTGCGGCACATTTTCGTATCTGTACAATCAGATGAATTATCTTTATCCTGCGCTTCGGGAGCTGAATGTGTATCAGATAGACGAAAATATGGAAGTGAAGCTTGTAAGGACCTATTCTTCGGACGACGGAATACTGTATATGGTTGACGATAGCGGAAGCGGGCTGTACGCATATATCGACCGTATTGATGATACCGCAGTACGCAACATAAGGCTTGTGAACGTTTGGAACGGCAACGAAAAGTATTTTGAAAATGTGTCCGAGTTCAGCGTGCAGGATAATGAGGTGTGGATAGGCATATATGACGAAAGCGGAAAGCGGACGGCATATAAATTAAGCACCGATCTTGAAAAGATGAAACAAGCAGAATGAAAGGTAAACAACAACTCGACATAATTTTCGTAGTTCGGTTTTTCGCTTCTTCACTTGAATTTGCTGTGATTGTATGTTACAATTCAACTTATGAATCCAAAGAAATATCAAGCATTGAAACAATGTAAACCATGGGGGTATAAAAGCATGAAAAAAGCACCATTTTTAACAGCTGTCATTTACATAATGACCTTGACTGCGTGTGCATCATCCACGACGAGCGAGCAGGTATCCACGGCAAGCGAGCAGGTATCCGCCGAAGAGCAAACCTCGGCTTCCAGTGTGACGGAAGCTGAAAATCACCAATATAAATATCAGAAATACGCCAAAATGTCCGCAAATGAAATTGTAAACTCATTAACTCTTGAACAGAAGGCTGCTCAGATGGTTCAGCCTGCCGTATATTCGGTTGATGAAACTAAAATGGGCAAAAACGATTATGGCAGTATCATTTCAAAATACAGCGCTGTAGACTATAAAGGCTGGCAGAAGATAGTTGACGGATTTCAGAAGGCTGCAATAGAGTCTGATTCGGGTATCCCCTATCTTTACGGTCAGGACGATGTTCACGGCGTAAATTACTGTGATAACGCAGTCATATTTCCGCACAACATCGGAATGGGTGCCGCTAACGATCCTGAGCTTATGTATCAGGTCGGACTTATAACCGCAGATGAAGCAAAGCTCTGCCATATGCTGTGGAATTTCGCTCCCTGCGTTGCTCAGTCTGTTGACCCCAGATGGGGACGGACATACGAGAGCTACGGCTCTGACCTTGATTTGATAAAATCACTCAGCACAGCATATACAAAGGGACTTATTGACGGCGGTGTTGTTGCCTGTGCAAAGCATTTCTTTGGAGATGGAAATGTCCGCTTCGGAACAGGCGAAAACTCAGATGTATCCAGACTCATCGACAGAGGGGATTCTCCGCTGTCAGACGATGAAATCGCTGAGCTTCTGTCAGTTTATCAGGCACAGATAGATGCGGGCGTTCAGACGATAATGGTGAGCCACAGCTCCGTTAACGGAGTAAAAATGCACGAAAATGCCAAGTATCTTCAGTACCTGAAAAATGAGATGAAATTCAACGGCGTTATCGTCAGCGACTGGAATTCCGTTCAGAACACATCGGGGGCAACATACAAAGAGCAGGTCATTACGGCTGTAAATGCAGGAATTGATATGCTTATGGAGGTTGACCGATATGATGAAGCTATGCAGATAATAATCAATGCGGCAAACAGCGGTGAGATAACGGAAGAGCGAATAGATGACGCAGTTCGCCGCATCATTCAGGTAAAGCTTGATGAAGGTCTGTTTGAAGATCCTCTCTGTGAAAATATCAAGACAGAAAAGGACAGCACAGGCTCCGAAGAATACCGTGCAGTTGCGGAAAAGCTTGTTGAAAAAAGTCTTGTACTTTTAAAGAACGAAAACGAAACTCTTCCTTTGAAAAGCGGTATGACAGTATACATCACAGGGCCTGCCTGTGATAATGCTCAGGTTCAGTGCGGCGGCTGGACTATCGACTGGAACAAAAGTCCTCAGATAAACATAAACGGTGTCACCACCATTCTGAACGGCTTCAAAGACAAGGCCGATGAATACGGCATTACCGTTACAACAGACAAGGATGAGGCTGACAAGGCAGACGCTGTGCTGCTTGTTCTGGGTGAACAGGCATATGCGGAATGGAACGGCGATACTGCTGATATGGAGCTTTACGGCAGTCTTGGTCTTGCCAATAATAAGGGAGCTGCCGATGATGCCGCTTCTCTCGGCAAGCCTGTTATCACCTGTATAGTTGCAGGAAGAAATGTTATCCTTGACCAATCGGATTATGACAAGTGGGACAGCGTTGTAATGTGCTATCTTCCCGGCTCAGAGGGGCAGGGGGTTGCCGATGTTCTTTGCGGCGGTGCTGATTTTACAGGCAGGCTTCCTTCTCCTTGGTACAGTTCGGTAGATGATATAGGTACAGGAAAATACTGGCTCGAAAAGGGCTACGGATTAAGCTATTAAGACTTTGTGCGATGAGGTGCGGATAGGCGAAACCGGACGGCATATAAATTAAGCACCGATCTTGAAACGATGGAACAAGCAGAATGAAAGGAAAACAACAATGAGTAAAATATGTCCCAACTGCAAACGAGAAATAGATGAAAATGTAAAATTCTGCCCGTTCTGTGCGGCTTTTACGGGTGAAACACCGCAGGAAAAGAAGAAAAGTCCTGTCGGTGCGATAATCGGCGGAGCGGCAGGTGTGCTGGCGCTCGGAGCGGCAAGCCTTGCGGTGTTTGTATTCGACGTGTTCGGAATGTACGGCGATAAGGCGGAAACGCTTTACGGCACGGGCGACAAACTGTTCATACAATCGGTGACACCCGTGTGCATTGACGGGAAGTGGGGCTATGCCGACAAGAGCGGAAGCACCACGCTGAAACCGCAGTACAGTGCGGCTTATGCCTTTAACGAGGATACAAACGACGTTGCACCCGTTGCGATTGACGGAAAATTCGGATACATAAAAAAGGACGGCGAGTTTGTAGCTCAGCCGCAGTACAGCTTTGCAGGGAGCTTTTCGGATAAAGGACTTGCAAAGGTCACGGACGAAAACGGCAATGTCGGATTTGTCGACAGCAGGGGAAGAAAAGCGTTTGACGGTCAGATGTTCAGCTATGCCTCAGATATGAACGACAGCGGTTATGCGTTTGCGTATACTTTGATGATGCCTGAGCTCGAGGGCAGGGGCTATTACGACATAATATACAGCCTTCTCAGTTCCGACGGAAAAGTGACCGAACTTGCAAACGGCACGGGAATATCGGCGATATACGATGATAAATATATCGGCTTCAGACAGGCTGAAGGCAATAATGAAACAACGCTTGACTTTACAAGGGAGTATGCCGTGTTCTCGGCGGACGGCACACAGCTTACCGACTATTACGACCGTATTGTAAAAAGCGGAAAACTGCTCATCGTCTGTGACGGCATTGATGACGACAGCAAGCTGTATAAGGTAAAACTGCTTAAAGCCGATACGCTTGAACAGATCGGCGGAGAGTATCTGTGCGGTTCTGATATAAAGTCTTACGACAGCGGTGCGGTATTGCTCAAAAGAGATGATAAGGGCTTTATCAGAGATGTTCTGCTTTGCGACAACGCAAACGAAATATATCTGTGTTCAACGGGTTCGCACATTGTAAGCGGATTTGATATGAGCGGCTATGCCTGCGTTTATGAAAAGGGAAAATACTGCGGATATACCGCAAGCGGAAAACAGTTTGAGAGCGATAATCAATTCGGCTCGTTCAACTGCGGACTTGCGCCTTACTACGATAATGCTAAAATAGGATATATCAATACAAACGGCGAAAAGGTGACGGACGCAAAGTTTGACGGTGCGAGCGGATATTATGCGGACGGCTACGCTTATGTAAAAAGCGGCACGGAGTATTCCGTCATAGATATGAGCGGAAACACGGTGATAGGAAAGCTTAGCTATGCGTCCGACAAGCTGATGTTTGCGGATACCGTGCATAGCTGGTACGACCCTGAGGACTTTGAAGGGTTTGACGGGGAGGATATGTTCGTAGGGGATTTTTATTTCTCCGAGATTGCAGGCAATACTTCTGACGAAGATATGTGGGATTATATTTACAGCAATATGATACCTGTAGCAAAAAGCGCAAAATCATACAACGAGGTATACAGAAAGTACAATCCGCAGTTTTGCGATTACCGTATAGATGACGGATATTTCATCGTCTGCAACAGCCGCACTTTAAGCGGCAGAATAGTGGCTCCCGAACAAACGCTTATAAGTACCGATACGGAAAACGAGCTTGTCAACGCATCTGTAATTGATACGGACAGTGCAAGGCTTATAAGATACTGCGAGGAGGAGCATACTGCGGTAAAAGATCTGTTCGGTAATAAAGCGGTGTTGCAAGGCTCGTCTGAGAGATATTCAATGAACGAATACACAGCCTGCGACCTTAAACAAAGCAATAAGTCGAGTCAGGCGGTGATATACGATAACAGGCTTTGTCCTGTGCTGACGGTTTCATCCTCCGTCAGCTTCAATCTGAATGAATACGGCGATAAGCTGTATATTGCATCGTTCATCTCCGACCGTGAAAAAGATTCGGGCAAACAGGATAAAATCAGGAAAAAGTACGCTATGGCGGACAGGAACAGCGGTCATGTATATGCGGTGTACGAGAAAGCGTTTACGGTTCTGGGAAACAATTTCTACAAAACCAAGGACAATAATTCCCTTGCCGAATATTACACGGCATACGGAAAGAGCATAGGAAAATTCGTGTACGCAAAGGCATACGGCGACAGGCTGATGTGCTTTGACTATGACAAGTATTATATCTACGACAAGTACGGTCAGCTGTTGGCTCAGTATGAAAACAAGCCGAGAATAAGCGAAAACAGCGGAAGCGTGGTAATAAGAAACGATGACGGCAGCTTCACCTGCTATGACAGGGATATGAACGTACTGCTGACTACAAGGTATGATATTCAGCCGATGGAAAACGGCTATATGGCTTATCTGGCGGCTGAGAACGGCAGAACGGGCTTTATCGGAAAGGACGGCAAGGTAGCACTTGAGGCAAAGTACGAATTTGTCAGCGCAATGTCGCCCGACGGATATTTTGTATCTAAGACATACATAAATAACAAAAACGGCTATGATTATAACGGCTATGCACCCGAGCTTATCGGCGTAACGGTAAATGATCTCAACGGCAAAGCGGAGATGGAAGGAATAAGCGGAATGTGCAATGCCGGCAACAGTGCGGCAAACGGTTATTCGCCGCTTGATTTCTACGCAGGTGCCGTATATTATGAAAGCACGCCCAAAATAACGCAAAATATAGAGAATTATATTTTTGTTGCAGATGACGGCGAAAGGCTTTATTATACAGACAGGTACGGAAACCGTCATTATGAGGAATACTATGTGAGCAACAGCGTAGATCAGAGTTATATGAGCCCTTGCATAACAGAAGGCAAGGCGGTGACGCTCAGCGTGCTTATGTATGACGAAACGGGCAAAAACTCTGCAACAGTGAATTACTATCTGAACCTTGACGGCACTCCGTTTGTGAAAGGCGACAGGACGCTTGACAGATTGCAAAGTTACGGATATATAATCGGAGATGGCAATGAGGATGGCAGATATAATATATACGGCGCTCACGGAAAAATACTGCTCAGCAATATTGAAACAGAGAAAAGCGCCGATGGCATCGGTATTAACAAAAACGGCGATAAGCTGGCGGTTTTGGATATGAACGGAGTAAGAATATTTGACCTTATAACGCAGGAGCAGGTGTTCGAAAAGGAGGACGACAGATTGAGCTTTATTGCGGAAAATCTTATTTCTTACCCGGACGGCAATGCTGATAAAACTGTCTGCGTGAATCTTGATAACGGCAAGACGTATACCTATGAGGGAAGAGTGAGCTTTATAAATCTCGACTCGTATGGAAATAAGAAGGCTGTGTTCCCTCTGCGGCTTGTGAAGTACGGCAATATAAACTACGGCGGTGCCACCGGCTATGATACCGGCTATGACTGCTTAAGCGTGTACAGCCTTGACGAAGATATGGAGGAGAGCCTTGTAAACACTTATACGGCAGGAGAAGGGAAAAGCATCTTTAGGCTCGGCTCAGGCGACGGAACGGGAATGTATGGAATCACAGATACATATAATAAGAGCGGCAAAAAGACGTGGACTTTTATCAATGTAATGCTCGACAAGCAGATAACGGTAGACGGTGTAATCAGCGTAAATCAGAACAAGTACCCAGACAAGCCCTGCTTTATTATCGGTACGGAGAATGACGACGGCTCTGTGACAACGTATGAGCTTGACGCAGAAACTATGGAGCTTTCCGTACAATGATACTGCTGTAAGCGATAATTTCCTTTATTTCTGCGGTTTTGCTTGCATTATTCCTTGCAATATGATATACTTAAATCTATATGGTTAAAACACGAAGTGAGAAACAGAAAAAAGTACGGAAATCATAAGATTTAAAGTGTAAAAGAGAAAGGAAACAAAAATGATTACAGTATCGGACGTTAGTCTTTCATTCGGCGGACAGATGTTGTTCAAGGACGTAAACCTGCTGTTCACAGCCGGCAACTGCTATGGTGTTATCGGCGCAAACGGCGCAGGAAAGTCCACATTCTTAAAGATACTCTGCGGTGCGCTCGAACCTACAACGGGTACGGTCACGGTTCAGGAGGGTCTGCGTATGTCGGTGCTTAAGCAGGACCACTACGCATATGACGAATACACAGTCCAGGAAACGGTAATAATGGGAAATCCCCGTCTTTATGAGGTAATGAAGCAGAAGGACGCTCTTTATGCGAAGGAGGACTTCACTGAGGAGGATGGAAACCTCGCAAGCGAGCTTGAGGGCGAATTTGCCGAACTTGGCGGCTGGGAGGCTGAAAGCGACGCATCAAAGCTGGTACAGGGTCTTGGCCTTGACGAGAGCATTATGTACGCTCAGATGAGCAGTCTTGCAGGTAACGAGAAGGTCAAGGTACTGCTCGCACAGGCACTTTTCGGAAATCCTGATATAATCCTTATGGACGAGCCTACGAACCACCTTGATATTGACGCTGTGGCCTGGCTTGAGGACTTCCTTGCGGAGTATTTCGGTACGGTTATCGTTGTATCGCACGACCGTCACTTCTTAAACAACGTTTGTACCCACACGGTAGATATAGACTACACAAAGATCAAGATGTATGTCGGAAACTATGAGTTCTGGTATGAATCTTCACAGCTTATACAGAAGATGTTAAAGCAGCAGAACAAGAAGAACGAAGAAAAGATAAAGGAATTACAGAGCTTTATCCAGCGTTTCTCCGCCAACAAGTCCAAGTCAAAGCAGGCTACATCGAGAAAGAAACTCATTGACAAGCTGACTGTAGAGGAACTGCCTGCGTCAAGCAGACGTTATCCGTTCATCAGCTTTGATATGGAGCGTGAGATAGGCAAGGATATTTTACAGGTCGAAGGGCTTACAAAGACGGTTGACGGCGTTAAGGTGCTTGACCACGTCAGCTTTACTGTCGGCAGAAACGACAAGATTGCCTTTGTTGGCGATAACGAGATCGCCGTTACCACACTGTTCAAGATACTGATGGGCGAGGAAGAGCCGGACGAGGGCTTTATCAAGTGGGGAAGCACCGCAAGCGTAAGCTACTTCCCTCAGGATAACAGCGCATTCTTCAACGGTTGCAAGCTGTCCATCCTTGACTGGATAAGACAGTATTCAAAGGACGAAACCGAAACATATCTGCGTGGCTTCTTAGGACGTATGCTGTTCTCGGGTGACGATATATTCAAGAATGTTGACGTTTTATCGGGCGGAGAGAAGGTGCGTTGTATGTTCTCACGCATGATGCTGTTCCAGTCAAACGTTCTTATCCTCGACAGACCTACAAACCACCTCGACCTTGAAAGCATAACAGCCGTAAACAACGGCCTTTCGGACTTCAAGGGCAACGTGCTGTTCGCTTCTCACGACTATGAGATTGTACAGACGGTTGCAAACCGTATAATAGAAATAGCCGACAAGGGCTGCTATGACAGGCAGGGCACATACGAAGAGTATGTTGACTGGAGAAAAGCAAACCACGGCGGCAGTTTCACACTCTGATAAAAACAAAAGCCCCTGTTGATGCAGGGGCTTTTGTTATATTTCCTTGAAATCAAATTTTACATTTACGCTATCCATCGTCTTACTTCGTCTGAACCTCGTCATAATACGTTCCTCTATGCCGTCAAACGAGTTTTTGTCTGCATCAAGCAACAAAAGAAGATACTGGCTTCTGCTGTAGCGTGTGTATACATCTCTCATTCTCAGCGAATTGCTTATGCTGAACGAAATTTTATCCATAGCCTTTTCAAGCAGTTTTATATCCTTTAGTTCATTTTTACTGCTGTCAACCGCAGAAACAAGGCAGATAGACAGCTTGCTCTCGATTCTTTGACTTTCACGCTTGTACAGGCGGAATATGTATTTGAATATTTCGTACTGGCAGTAAAAAACGCCTTTCTGTTCCTTACTGTCATCGCCCGTAAGATCGCCTATAACGGCATCAAGGTTATTCTGTACATCGTTACGGGGTTTTACCGTAAGCTCGTAAAGTTCTGTCAGATGCGAACCGGGTGCGGCGCCGTACTGCTCGGTCAGATATGTGCGGATATAGTCATACTGCTTTGCGGCACGTTCATAATCTCCCATTGCGACAAAGGCACGGATAAGGTTTGCGTGCATTTTTTCATCGGACTGGTCAAGCATCGTGGCCCGCTCACAAAGCGTTATAATTTCTGAAAATTTGCCCATAGGGTAGAGTAGCTGAGCGCATTTGTCAACTGCGGAATTGTATATAGCGTGAAAATATACGTTTATAGGCTGTACCCATGTTTCTCCGACGGCTCCTGCGAGATATCCGCTGTTGTAAAGGGCGATAGCCTTTTTATACATACTTATGCGTCTTGTTCTGGAAAGCGATTCGTCCTCCGCTTTGCTTATGTACTCTTTGAAAAGAGAGGAATCTATAACACAATCGTCGGTTTCGGTAAATGCGTACGAGCTGTGGCTTCCGGCTATGAGCCTGCTGCCGCAGGGTATCATCTCGTCAAGCATCGCTCTTGTCCTGTGTACCAACGTTTTAAGTGCATTGGCAGGATTTTTGCTGTCCGACCATAAAAGGTCGATAAGCTCATTCTGGGTTATTTCTCTGCCACGCTGTGCAATAAGATATTCAAGAAGCGAGATCATCTTCGAACCTCTGTACTCGTTTTCGCACAGACGCTTGTCACGGTATGATATTGAAAACTGACCGAACATAGTAATATGTATCTTATTCGGCATTTTTTTCACCTCCCTGTTTTTTCTTTCGTCTTAACGTATGCTTTAATGAAATTTTACGCTAAAGCGTGAAAATAATTTAAGCAAAATTCAAATTTTCTGACAGATGTTATGCAACAAGCGTTGCACTGTTGGCGAATTGTGTAAATATGATGCTATATTCTGTAAATCAGCCTTACAAAAATAACTAATATCGTGTAAAAATGCACAATTCACTTGACAAAATGTTGAATCAACTATCGTATAAGTAGAAATATGACGGCAATTTCGGCTGCTGTTCGCAATGTAACCGAAATGTAACCACGCTGTGGCATAATATGTTCGTAAGGTTGAGATGTAGATTTGAGATGATGTCTACCTCACGTTTTTACTTTTCTTTCCGTCATGAGAAACAGCATACCGCAGCAGAGGCTGTAGTGATGCTGTTTTTCTTTTTTTGTGTGGAATGCGGTTTACAGGCAGGCTCTTTTGAGCCTGCCTTTTTATTTTTATGAAAATCTGAATATTGCTTTAGATTCTCGTAAATTATATCAGGTTGCTTGGTATAAATGAGTTAAGTTCATCAATAGGATATGGCGCTTCGCACATACAAACAATGCCGCCGTAACTTCTTTCAAGTGAAGCTTTATCTATAAGCTCATATTTTTTGACTTCCTTGCGGTCGGGATTTGCCGACTTCTTCACCTCAAGAGGGTGAATTTTTCCGTCACACTCGGCGATTATATCTATTTCTTTGGCATTGGAATCACGGTAATAGTACAGATTAGACCTCTTTTTACCGTAAGCATAGCTTCTTATCAGTTCATTGACAACGTAATTTTCATAGTAATGTCCGCTTGCCGCACCGTTCATCAATGTGTCTTTTGTCAGCCACATTGATAAGAAAGCGCATAAGCCTGTGTCGCAGAAATACAGCTTAGGTGTTTTGGTAAGCCGTTTCAGTTCATTATTTGAATACGGATGAAGAAGATATATTATGCCAAGTCCCTGTAACAGCTGTACCCACTCCTTAGCGGTCGGCTCTGAAATATCTGCCGACTGTGCAAGATTGGAATAATTGACCTGTTCTGCTGTGAGTGCCGCACAGGTTCTGAGCATTTTCAGAAATCTTGCCGAATCGGTTACTCCGCCCGCCTCGGCAACATCACGCATGAGATAGGTATCAACATACGAGTTGAAATACTCCTGCCGCATTTCTTCGTCAGCCTGTTGAACACGGGGCATACCGCCACGCCATATATGTTCAAATACGTCTGAAATATTGTTCGGATTTGTTTTGTTCTGCCTTTTGCAAAGCTCTTCAAATGAAAAATCAAGCGGTTCATCAAAAGTTATACCGCTTTTTTCTCTTTGCGAAAGGCTGTATAAACTCAGTATTCCTATGCGACCTGCAAGCGTTTCACGGACATTTTTCATCATATCGTACTGCTGTGAGCCTGTAAGCCAGAACTGACCGTATTCTTCACTGCTGTCACATATCACCTTTATACGCTCGAAAAGCTGTGGGGCATACTGTACCTCATCGATTATCACAGGTGGCTTGTATTTCTGAAAGAACAACGTCGGATCGCTTTGCGCAAGTTCCCTTGCCATTATATCGTCAAGGCTTACATACGTTCTGTCAGTGCCATCCGCAAGCTTTTTCAGCATAGTGGTTTTTCCGACCTGTCTTGCTCCCGTCACAAGAACCACCTTGAAAAAATTGCTCATTTCACGGAATTTACGTTCCGCTTCACGCTTGATATATTCCATTTGTGCGACACCTCTCACGATTGATTTATGAAAATCTAAGATTTACTTTATTTTATCATAATTTTGTTCCGCAGTCAAGGAAATGTGTCTTATTTTTATGAAATTCTAAACCAAACTTTATATTTTCGTCAATTTTACTTATCTTCTCCGATTTTTCTGAGCATTATATCGGGGTGAGATGCGTGCTTGATAAGCTCGCTCTTGTTAATCTGACCGTTTCTGTACATATGCATAAGGTAGGAGTCCATAGTAAACATACCCGATTCGCCCGACGCTGTGATAACGGTGTCTATCTGGTGGGTCTTTGACTCTCTTATCATATTCCTTATAGCGTTGTTGCACTTCATAATTTCAAACGCAGGACGCAGTATTCCGTCTTCGCAGGGGATAAGCTGCTGAGATACTACCGAGCATAAAAGCTGAGAAAGCTGGATACGAACCTGCTGCTGCTGGCTCGGCGGGAAAATATCAATAATTCTGTCTATCGTATTCTGCGCTCCGACAGAGTGCAGAGTGGAGATAACAAGGTGACCTGTTTCGGCGGCTGTAAGCGCTGTGCTTATCGTTTCATAGTCACGCATTTCACCGAGCAGTATAACATCGGGGGATTGACGCAGGCAGGCTCTTAACGCTACGATATAGCTCTTGCTGTCGCTGTTTATTTCACGCTGGCTTATTATACTCTTTTTGTTCTTGTGAAGGTACTCTATAGGGTCTTCCAGTGTGATTATATGGCTGTTTCTCTGCTTGTTGATTTCGTCAATAATGCAGGCAAGCGTTGTGGATTTACCGCCGCCTGCGGGGCCTGTGACAAGCACAAGACCTTTTGTTCTTGCTACTGTATCGGTTATGATCTCCTGCGGAATATTAAGCTCATTGTAATCGGGTATATCAAATTCAACTACACGGATGACCGCCGCCATACTTCCTCTTTGCTTGTACGCACTTATACGAAAACGGCTGAGTCCCTTTACGGATACCGAGAAGTCATCATCGCCCGTTTCCTCGTATCTTGATATATCCCTTCCTGCAAGAAGGTATATTTCTTTTATCAGCCTTTCCGCCTCGGCAGGCAGGATTATATTGTCGTTTTGCTTGGTGATAATGCCGTTTTCCTTATATGTCACGGCAAGACCCGATATAATAAAAATATCCGAGGCTTTCTTTTCAACTGCACCCTTAAGTATTTCCATCAGTTCCATAATGTTGTTATCCTTTCACTGTCGGCTGTTTTTATACCGGTAAACTCTCGCCGTTCCACACAGGAAGCGAGTTTTCTTCTTCGTAATAGTTATTGCTTATAATTTTCCAGCTTGTTATAACGAGATTTTCGTTTTTGTATTCCGCCTTGCAGACAAGCTTGCTTCCGTTGTTTATGTTTTCGCTCCACGAGAATGTCAGAACACGGTTTTCACGGGTCCCGCCTGTTACTTCAATGCCAAGCTCCCTTGCCGCCGCAGAAATATCCGTTACACTGTCATCTGCAAGAAGGAGATAAAGGCTGTCAAGCTTTTCGGTCGCCTTAGTGTCGGCGGAGTAATATTCCTCGTGCGTTACGGCGAGTTTTTTCGCTCTGTCAAGGTCCTGCCTTACCGTAATAAGACACATGACCGACAGCGTGACCGATGCCAGCACTACGAATATGACGAGAAGCGAGGACAGCCCGATGCTGTTCAGGCTTTTTCTGTGGTTCTCACTGCGTGTGCTGTTTTTCAAGAGGCAACCCTCCTTGCACTTGTTATGGTGATATATGTGTTTTCATCGTCCGAAGCGGTGATGTCAAGGTACTGTATGTTTCCTGTCGTCCTTTCGGAAAGCTGTATCCTGATGTCGCTGTCGGCATATCGCTGAGAAAGTTCGGATATGCTTTCGCCGCTTTTATAGCACTCGGCAATGTCGGCTGTTTTTATCTGTGCGTCCGACAGACGCTCGGCATATTTCATTTCACTTGCTGCAATTCCGATAACTCTCACGCAAGCCGCCGCACATACGGCGAATATTGCAATCACCGTCAGCAGTTCGATAAGGAATGCTCCGTTTCTTGAACGTCTTTTTATGCTCATCCGGTACCTTCCTTTCCGCTTCTCAGACAGTAGTGTGACGAGGTCTGCACACCGTTACAGGTTATCGTGAAGCTGATTATGTTCTTATCGGCGCTTGCTGTGAACTCATCTGCCGTGAACAACGTGTTTCCGTTTTCGGCAACAAAAGGAGCGGAACTTTCGACAAACAACTCCCTCAACTCCCCGTTATAACAGTAAATATACGTTATGTAGCTTTCGCCGTCTATTGTATCAGAAAAGCCGAGATAATCCGTATCTCCCTGCTTTCCGACGGATACTGCGCCGCTGTCATAGCTGCGTAGCTTCTGAAGCACAAGAGTCTGTGCAGTAGCGGTATCAAAGCGCTTTTCGATCTCGCTTCCGAAATGCTTATATGCTTTTGCAAAAGCAAGCACCGCCGCCAGCAGACAGCACACGAACAGTACAAATACCGTCAGCACAAAAACCATATCTACGCCGCTTTTATTCGTTTTTAACGTATTTGAACGACTTCGGAGCATCTTTTCCTCCTGACTTGAATGTTGGGTTTCATTTAGCAATTACTTTTATATCCGGCATTATATTTGATGAAACCGGGCTGTAATGCACTATACAGCTGTTTTTATCTATATGCAGGTCGTAATTTTCAATAAGGTATCCGATGTTATCGGGGTAAAATCCTTCAACGGCATAGCACTCCGCCGCCGCCTTGCGTACACCGTTTTCGATTATTCTGAGATTTTCGCTCCTGCGGTTTTCCTCACTGCCGGCTATTGACACTGTGACAATTGCAACAGCCGCCGCAGAAAGAGCGACCGCAATGACCGCATCTCTTATTATGTAAAATGCACTTGAATGATTTCTTGTTTTCATATTATCACCGATGTTATCCTATGACCGTCATTACGCTCATCAGCGGTATCATTACGGACAGAAGTATGAAGCCTACGGCTACAGCCATGATTATTACCATAGTAGGCTCAAAGCGGGCAACCGAGGTCTGTATAACAGCCGAAACCTTCTTTTCCGCATTTTCCGCTATCGTTGCCATTGTCCTGTCGAGCGTACCTGTGCTGAATGCAATGTTTATCATTCTCATATTGACCGCAGAGAACATACCCGTGTTGTCGAGTGCGTCAACGAAAGGCTTTCCGTCTGCCATTTCCTTACGGCAGAGGCTCAGCTTTTCACGCATATATTCGTTTTCAAGCAGATTTTCGCACATATCGAGCGATTCATCTATATCCATTCCGCTGGAAAGCGTCATTGAAAGAGCGGCTGAGAATCTTGCGGCATACAGAGTTTTTGCCGTTTTCGTGTGAGAAACCGCACGAAGAACCGCTTTTCTGAAAGGCCTTACAAAGTTGTAAAGCACAACGCCGAGTATTATCACAAAGGCGAGTATTCCGATTATCAATATAGCAACATCGCTTATTACGCCTCCGACACTCATTATCCACTGTGCGCTGTCGGGCAGGGTAAGTCCGAGTTGTGCGAATACATCCGAGAATATCGGAAGCACATAAACCGACAGCAGAATAATCACCGCAAAAACAATGATAAGCAGTACCGAAGGGTATGCGATCGCACTTTTGACCGAGGTGCTTATTTCGTCTATGCCTGCGTAATATTCGGCAAGAGAAGCCAGCACGGTATCAAGCCTGCCTGTGCTTTCTCCGACCTCAAGCATCTTTATGAAATAGTTCGGGAACACTTCGGTTTTGTCGAATGCTCTTGTTATACTGCTGCCGCTTTCTATAGAGCGGAGTATCTTTTCAAGAAGTGCCGCCTTGTTTTTATCCTCTCCGTCCTGTAATATGACGAGTATCCCGTCTGTTATTGTAAGGCCTGAACTTACGACCGACGCAAGCTCGGAGCAGAGTATCGAAATATCTTCGTTTGAAAGGTAGTGCTTTTTGCTCATTTTATCCCTCCGTATCATTTTTCACTTATCAATAATAATATATCACGGAATAGTTGCTTCCGTCCGATATGAAATCAACTATGCTTTTATAATCGTTTTCGTCCTTTGCGCTTGCCGCAAAGGTGGGGTCCATTCTGTTCCATTTGTTGCCGTCAAAATAGATATAACCGTCTATCCATCCGCTTCCGTCTACATACACGCTTATCCATGCGTGATAGATGTCGCCAGCGTAGCCGACAACAACCTTTGTCGGAATTTTCTGCGAGCGGAGCATTGCCGCCATAAGCGAGGCATAGTCAAAGCAGATTCCGCTCTTGTTTGCAAGCACCGTATCAGGTACGGGAATATAGCCGTTTGCGCCGTTTTCGGCAGTGGAAACATAGCTGATGTTGTTTATTACATAATCGTAAATCGCCGCTGTTTTTGCTATAGTATCCTTATTTCCTCCGCACAGCGTTGACGAAAGTGCAACACACGATGAACCGGAGTTATACATACAGAACTGGTTCGGAGTGAGGAACGGCAGGAAGCTGTCGGAAACCGAAATGCTCAGCGCCTGCTTGAACATTACCGTTCCTTTTCCTGCGCTTGTTACTTTAAGAACGCTCACGGTATAGCTTCCGCTTCCCTCTGTTATCGGTATGACCTCATAGTTTCCCGAATTATTAAGCTGGAATGTGTAGCGGACGTTTATATCATCGGCATTTACCAGTATTCTGTAGCTACCGCTCATCGCTTTTTTCAGCTTTATCATCAGATAACCCTGCGATGAATTTGATGCGTCAATAAGTGCGTCATCGTTGCTGTAAACCTTGACTCCGTCTGCTGTCGGAGTGATTATATACGGCGGTGACGGCTCGGTCTTAGGTGGGTCGGTCTGAGGCGGCTTGGTCTGTGGTGGATCTGTTACCGGAGCGACTGTCGCTGGCGGCTCGGTTTGTTTTGTTGTGGTGACAGCCGTGGTCGTGGTTGTTTCTTTTGTTGTTACAGTAGTTATTGACGATGCCGAAGATGTGGTCTGCGGTGAAGTCTGTGATGCTGTGGTGCTTTTTACCGCTATCGATGTTGTGACGGAGGTTGTGGTCGTCTGAACAGAAGATGTCTGCCCTTCTCCGTTACAGCCGCCGAGAACGGCACACAGTGCGATTATACCCACTGCAAGCGTTGCCGCCGGTATATGCTTTTTCATGCGCCGCCCCCTTTGCAAATGCTGTAGATTACATTTATTTAAAGTATAGCACAAATGAGAGAAAATGTCTATTAAATATAAAAAGAAAAGCCACGATTTTTACATCGTGGCAACAGGCTGTAGAAAAAGTATGTTTTTTCAAAAAAGTGCTTGTCCTCAATCCCTATCCCCAAACCCCTTCCCCGTGGGAAGGGGCTGAATGTGGGGCTGCCGC
>ERZ1026848.40-NODE-40-length-67958-cov-4.348232_pt1 | contig 67958 bp, 61 predicted proteins | sample MGYA00380154_ERZ1026848 | MGnify/ENA primary metagenome ERZ1026848 (study PRJEB33269, sample SAMEA4719790) | human gut metagenome | biome: human-associated habitat; feature: organic feature; material: feces | place: Cameroon | collected 2013-10 ...
GGATATGCCCGCAGTCGTCGAGAATGCGGTCGACGGGTGCTCCGGCGAATTCCACAATGCACTCGCCTGCGGGATCTTTCGCGATGACTTTGACCGTGTACGGCGCGGGCGTCTCATCACGGTGCAGCAATGTCAGGACGGTTCCTTCGGGGGCGCGTTTGCCCGGCTTGAGGAAACAGGTCCAGCGCATCGGGTCGGATTGCGGACGCAGGAGCATGATTTCAATGTGTGCTCCGGTGTCCTTGAGTGCGAACAGGCGTGCGCGGATCACGCGGGTGTTGTTGACCGTGAGACAGTCTCCGGGGAGGAGAAAATCGACGATCCTGCGGAACGGAACAATTTCGCAGTTTCCGTTTTTTGCGTTCAGAACCATCATGCGGGAATCGCCGCGGTGTTCGGGCGGATTCTGCGCGATGAGCTCTTCGGGGAGCGTGTAATCAAAATCAGAGGTGTGCATCGAGATACATCTTTTCATATTCGGTGGCTGTACGGTTCCAGGAGAAGTCGGTCGTCATTCCGTTATGACGCATCTTCGCGAAATCTCCGGGGCGGTTGCGCCAGGTGTCCGCCGCCCAGCGGATGGTGTTGTTCAGCGACGCCGCATTGAGATCCCAGAGCACGAATCCTGTCGAGCGGTCGAGCGTGGAGGGGTCGTAGTTGATCACCGTATCCGCGAGTCCGCCGGTGTGGCGGACGACAGGCAGAGTTCCGTATGCCATTGAGTACATCTGGTTGAGTCCGCAGGGTTCGTAGCGCGAGGGCATGAGGAACATGTCCGCGCCGGCTTCTGTGAGATGCGCGAGCGGTTCGCCCGCATAGCCGAGATAGAGCCCGAACTTCTGCGGATACTTCTGCGCGAGATACTGCAGGTAGCCTTCAATGTCTTTTTCGCCGGAGGTGACGACGACGAACTGGTAGTCGCATTCGCGCAGGAGCTCTTCGAGACCGAAGGCGAAAACGTCGAGACCCTTCTGATATGCGAGACGGGAGATGACGGCGAAGAGGGGGACGTCCTCGCGGACGGGTAGTCCGAATTTCTGCTGAAGCGCGCGGCGGCAGACCGCTTTGCCTTCGAGCTTGTCTGCGGAGAACGTCGCGGGGAGATTCCTGTCGGCCGCCGGGTTCCATACCGCGGTGTCGATTCCGTTGAGGATTCCGCGGAGGCGTCCTTCCGCAGCGCGTGCGCGGAGCGCTCCGTCGAGTCCGAAGCCGTAGCCGGGAGAGAGAATCTCCTGTGCGTAGGTGGGGCTGACGGTGGATACCATGTCGGCGCACATGATGCCGCCTTTGAGGAAGTTCAGACGGTCGTAGAATTCGAGGCAGAGGTGATTGAAGTAATCCCATCCGAGCCCGGTCCAGTAGAGATTTCCCTTGTCGAAGTTGCCCTGGTAGCCGATATTGTGAATGGTGAGGACGGAGCGTGTGCGGCGGAACTGCTCATTGCCGGAATAGAGCGCGGAGCGGAGGTAGACGCAGCAGAGCGCGGCGTGCCAGTCGTTCGCGTGCAGGACGTCGGGGGCGAGACGGAAGTTGACGGCGAGCTCCATTGCGGCGCGGCAGAGGAAGATGTAGCGCTGGGCGTTGTCGGCGTATTCGCGTCCGTCCCAGTCATAGAGCTTCGGACGGTCGAAGAAACGGTTGTATTCGATGAAGTACCAGGTCAGATTTTTATGGGTGCGGAGAACATTGACGCGCGCCCATTCGCAGCCGTCGCCGAAGGGGACGCGGAGGAGCTCGTGAACCTCGTCGAATTTGAGGTTGAGTTTGCCCATCTGCTGCGGGTAGAACGGCATGACGACGGAAACATGGTGTCCGCGTTCTGCGAGTGCGAGGGGGAGCGCGGCGGAAACGTCCGCGAGTCCGCCGGTTTTCGCATACGGAACGGCTTCGCTTGTGACCCAGAGAATATTCATGGAAAAATCCTTTCTGTGTTATCGGGATTTCATCTGTTCCCGGGCTTTCCGGAGCGTCTCCATTTCCTCTTCGGTGAGGCTGTTGATGCCGGTTCTGGAAAGCTTGTCGAGAATGCGGTCAAGTTCGTCCTGCGAAACGGGGCCGCTGTTTTTGTGATAATCGGAGACCGTCCATCCGCGCGGTGCGCGGCGCGTGTTCTGCGGCGTTCCCGGACGGAAGAGGAATGCAAGAGGGCTCCAGTTGATCTCTCTGGGCTGGAAGATGTGCATGAACAGACAGCCCGCGATGAATCCGCCGATGTGCGCGAGGTATGCCACGCCGGAATGGGAGTTCGTCATCTGCTGAACCACTTCGAGGATGATGTAGACGATCGCCATCGTCTTGAGTTTGATCGGGACGGGGAAGAAGAGCATGAGCACGCGCATTTCGGGGACGATCATTGCGGTTGCCATGATGATGCCGACTACAGCTCCGGAAGCTCCGAGCAGGAAGCCGTAGGAGTGGAGGTTGAACAGATACCAGAGCAGGTTCCCGAAAGTTCCGCAGATGAGATAGAGATTCAGGAAGTTTTTCCATCCGAGCACCTGCGCGGAGATCGAGCCGAACATCCAGAGTCCGAACATGTTGAAGAAGAGATGCCAGAAATCAACATGAGTAAACGCCGCCGTCACAAAGCGCCAGAGTTCCAGATTCTGTATGTAATGCGTACTCAGAACCAGGTCGTGTGCGAGCGATCCTTTGAGCAGCCAGACCAGGACGTTGATTGCAATCAGTGCATAAAGACACGTTTTCCCGGAAGCCGCGGTCTGTTCCGGCTCCTGTCTGCGTCGCATGTAATCCCGTTCTCCGAGCATAGGTTTCACCTCCAGTTATGGTAATATATCGCCGAAAGGGCGAAAGTTCAATCTTTTTCCGATTTGCGGAAGATGTTCACGCCTTTGAGAATTTCGATTCCGCGTTCCAGCTGAACGTCGTGGTACTTGCCCTTGCGCAGAAGCGGAAGTTTGTCGCCCTGTTCCGCAAGGTGAAATGCGGTTTCCGCGGTCCGGGCGGGCGTCGTTTTCACTTCGATATCCGGCATGACGCCTTTGCCGTGAATGACGCGCCGGCTCGGCGTGTAGTATTTCGCGGTTGTGACGCGGAGCGCTCCGCCGTCCGCAAGAGGGATGAGAATCTGAACAGACCCTTTCCCGAACGTTTTTGTTCCGACGATGATTGCGCGTTTGAAGTCCTGCATTCCGGCGGCGAGAATTTCCGCCGCGCTTGCGGAGTTTTCATTTACGAGCAGAACGAGCGGGATTTCCAGATCCTTCCGGCAGTCGATGGATTCATGTCTGACGGATTCTTCCGCGCGGCCTTCCACGGAGACTACGAGTTTGTTTGCCGGGATGAAACGGCTGATGGTTTCCACCGCCGAGTCGAGCAGTCCGCCTGGATTGTTGCGCAGGTCGATGATAATCCCCTCCGCGCCCTTGCCTTTGAGTTCGAAGAGCGCCTTTTCAACGTCCGCCGCCGTGGTCGCGGTGAATTCGGTGATGCGCAGATATCCGGTTTTTTCCGCAATCATGCCGACAGCTTTCACGGAAGAGAGGACGATTTCCGCGCGGGTGATGTCGAAAGTCAGCTCGCGGTCTTCCGCCGGACGGTAGATTTTGAGCTTGAGGGAGGTCCCTTTCTTGCCGCGCATCCGGGAGACGCAGTCGTTGAGAGAGAGATTCTGCGCGTTTTCCCCGTTGATTTCGGTGATGACGTCACCGGGTTTCAGTCCGGCTTTTATCGCGGGAGTGCCTTCGAGAACATCGACGATTTCGGCGGCATTGTTTTTTGTGGAGATCGTCACGCCGATTCCCGGAAATTTTCCGCGGGAGTCGTCGACGGTGTTTTGGAATTCCTCCGGGGTTTCATAAGTGCTGAAGGGGTCGAGCTCCTGAAGCATTCCGCGCATGGCGGCGCGGAGGAGATTTTCGTAGGAGGTCTTCTCTTTGTCCACATACTTTTCGCGGAGAATCTGGATGGAGTGCATGAAGACGGAGATGTTCTTGTACGGATCTTTTTCCTCCTCCTGCGGTTTTCCCTGGGCGAAGAGGGCGGGGAGGAGCCCGGCGGTCAGAAGCAGAATCAGAAAGAGTTTTCCCATAGCGTCACCTTGTTATTTTTTCCTGACCCGTGCGAAGAAGGCGCGGATCAGAGCTTTGCATTCCTCTTCGAGCACGCCGCCTGTGACCTGCACGCGGTGCAGCATGCCGGGGAAGCCGGTTACATCCAGCGCAGAACCGGCACAGCCGGAGCGCGGATCCGCCATTCCATAGACAACGCGGTCGACGCGGGTGTTCACAAGAGCTCCGGCGCACATGGCGCACGGCTCTTTTGTGACATAGACCGTGACGCCGTCAAGTCTCCAGTCGCCAACTGCGGACGCCGCGGCTGTCATGGCGAGAAGTTCGGCGTGCGCGGTGGCGTCTTTCAGCGTTTCGACCTGGTTCCAGCCGCGGGCGATGATGACGCCGTCTTTGACGGCGACGGCGCCGATGGGGACTTCATTGTTTTCCGCGGCGGTTTCCGCCAGACGCAGCGCCGCGCGCATGAAGTACTCGTCGTTGAGAAACGGCGCGGCGGAGTCGTCGGGGGCAGCGGTCATTGTCTGTTCCCGTTCTTCAGGTCGGAGCTGATGCGCATGGAGCAGAAGTCGGGGCCGCACATGGTGCAGTACTTGGAGCCGTGCTGCGGCTTGACCTGGGAGGCGTCGATGGCGCGTTTGCGGTATTCGCGTGCGCGGTCGGGGTCGAGCGCGAGGTCGAACTGCTTGTCCCAGTCGAATTCCGCGCGTGCGCGTCCGATGGCGTTGTCGCGGTCGATTGCGCCCGGTTTCTTGAGAGCGACGTCTGCGGCGTGAGCGGCGATTTTGAATGCGATCACGCCGTTGCGGACGTCTTCCGCTTCGGGCAGGCCGATGTGTTCCATGGGGGTGACGTAACAGAGCATGGCGGCGCCGTAGTATGCGCCAGCGGTTCCGCCGATGGAGGCGACGATGTGGTCATAGCCGGGGGCGCAGTCGATGACGACGGGTCCGAGAATGTAGAACGGAGCGTCGCCGCAGACTTCCTGTTCGCGCTTCATGTTCATTTCGATTTCGTTGAACGGGACGTGTCCAGGGCCTTCGACCATGGACTGCACGCCTGCCGCGCGGCAGCGGCGGACGAGTTCGCCGAGAGTGTCGAGCTCTGCGAACTGAGCTTCATCGCTGGCATCCGCGAGGCATCCGGGGCGGAGACCGTCGCCGAGAGAGAGTGTGACATCGTAGTCGAGACAGATGTTGAGGATATCGTCGAACGCGGAATAGAAGGGGTTCTCCTTGTCGTAGCGATCCATCCAGCGGGCGATCAGCGAACCGCCGCGGCTGACGATTCCGAGAACGCGCTTGAGCGCAATGGGGACATACTTGTGGAGCAGACCCGGGTGAATGGTCATGTAGTCGACGCCCTGTTTCGCCTGAGAGAGGATCGTGTTGACAACAGTCTTCTCGTCGAAGTTGTCGGCGCCGTATTTTGCGACGATTTCATAGACGGGGACGGTTCCGACGGGAATCGGGCTTGCGGCGATGATGGAGAAGCGGATGAGGTCGATGTCTCCGCCCGTGCTGAGATCCATGACGGTATCCGCTCCGTAGCGGATCGCCTGGTCGAGTTTGCGTTTTTCGGCCTGCGGGCAGCTGGAGGTGGAGGAGTTGCCGATATTGGCGTTGATCTTGGTCAGCAGCTCGCGTCCGATGCCCATCGGGACGAGGTTTTTGTGGTTGATGTTGGCGGGGATGACAATGCGTCCGTCCGCAACACGCTCCCGGATGAATTCGACCGGACGGAGTTCTTTTTCCGCGACGGCTTGAATCTGAGGTGTGACGATCCCTTCACGGGCCGACTGCATTTGCGTTTTCAAAACAGTTTCTCCAATATTTCGATATTTTTTGCGATGGCTCCGCTGTGCGCGGTGATGGCTTCATGCGCGCGCCGTCCGAGCTTGCTGCGCAGTTCGGTATCGGCGGAGAGCATGTAGAGCGCGCGGCGGAGTTCCTCGCAGGTTTCTACGGTGAGTACGGCATCGGCTTTCTTGAGAATATCCATGGCTTCGCGGAAATTGCGCAGTTCGCGTCCGCAGACAATCGCCTTTCCGAGCACGGCCGGCTCGATGATATTCTGCCCGTCGCGGTTTCCCGCAAGGGTTTTGCCCATGATGACAATGTCCGACGCCGCAATGAATCCGAGCAGTTCGCCCGTGGTGTCGGCGAGCAGGCAGTCTGCAAATTTGAAATCTCCGGATTTTGTTCCGGTTGAGCGGCGGATGAAGTTGAGTTTGTTTGCCTTGAGCAGTTCCGCGAGTTCGGTTCCGCGTTCGGCATGACGGGGGACGAGAATCAGCACGGCGTCTTTGCATTGTTCGCGGAGTTTGAGGAACGCTTCCACGATCATTTTCTCTTCGCCGAAGTGCGTGCTTGCTCCGATGATGACCGGCGCGGCGCTGGGCGGGAAGACCTCGGTGAGATCGGGAAGTTTGAAGTTGTCCGGCACGCGCTGGTCGAATTTGATGTTTCCGCCGACGCTGATGCGGTCCGCCATGTCGGGCGCAACCATGAGGTAGCGTTCACGGTCGGCTTCGGTCTGCACGCAGATTGCGTTGAAGCAGCGCAGAAGCGGCGCGAAGAAGAAGCGGAAACGGCGGTATCCGTGCATGGAGTGGTCGGACATGCGCGCATTGACGAGCGCGAGCGGAATGCCGCGTCTTTTTGCAACGTTCAGCAGGTTCGGCCAGATCTCCGTCTCAAAAATGATGAGTCCGGAGGGTTGAATCAGATTGAAAGTGCGGCAGACGAACGGGAGAAAGTCGATGGGGCAGAAGATGACCTCCACGCCGTCGGGTACTTTTTTCTGCGCAATTTCCTGTGCGGTCGTGGTGGTGGTCGAGAGAACGAAACGGCGGTTCGGGTTGACTTTGCGCCACGCCTGAAGGGCGGTGAGTGCGAGATTGGTTTCGCCGACGCTTACCGCATGCATCCAGACCGGGCGGTCGAGCGCTTTCAGGCGCGCCTTTTTCTCTTTGGAGAAAATGGAGAAGCGTTCCGGATAAGAGCGTTTGATTCCCGGACGGCGGATCAGCTTGACGAGCAGTCCCGGCAGGAAAAACAGGAACGCCAGCGGAAAGAACAGGTTGTATAATATGTAAAACAGCATAGAAGCTCCTTTCAGTACATTCCGATACATTAGCCTGTTTTTTAAAAAAATCCAGTTTTATACGAAAAAAAACTTATAATCCTCTCTTGAATTTACGAACCTTTGCGCTATACTTTATCTCGTAAAACGGAAAATCTTAAAAAACGGAAGGACACAGATATGCGGATTTTTCTCCTGGCTCTCGCTCTCGTATTCGGAATGACCTCATTCGCCGACATCGTCGACCACACCGTCGGTGCGCAGGCGGCAATCAACGACACGCTCCTGTTCCGCGGCATTCAGGGCAATGAGGAACTCAACCGCTATCTTGCCCGCGATCTTGAAAACTGCGGCTGGTTCGATATCGTCCGCAACGGCGTTTCCAACTATGTTGTTTCCGGTTCCGCTTCCGGCAATTCCGTTCAGCTGGATCTTTCCAACGGAGCGGGAATGCGCATCACCACGATCACCGCGACGGGATCCGATGTTTCCGCGACCTCCAAGCGCGCGGTTGACGCTCTGCTCAAGTTCCTCTACAAGATTCCCGGAATCTGTTCCACCAAAATCATCTTCGTCGCGGAGACCGGAAAGTTCCAGAAGGAAATCTACATGTGCGATTACGACGGTGCGAACGTCACCCGCCTTACTGCGAACGGCGGGCTCTCGCTTGATCCGCTCTGGGTTCCGGGCGGACGCTCCATTGTCTACAGCTATGTCGGGCGCACCTATTCGACTTTGATTGAACTCTCTCTGAATCCGCAGCGCAACCGCCGCCTTGCCCGTTTTACCGGACTTAACGCCGGCGGCAGAATCTCCCCCGACGGACAGAAAGTCGCGCTCATTCTCAGCAAGGACAACCAGGTCGATCTCTATGTCCGCAGCGTCAACGGCACGGAAATGCGCCGTCTGACGAACGACAAAGCGGTGGAAGCGTCACCCGCCTGGTCGCCGGACGGCAAGTATATCTGCTACGTCTCCGACGCCGGAACCGGACGTCCGCGTCTGCACATCATTCCCGCGAACGGCGGCTTTGCGAAACGCGTTCCGGGTGCGCTCGGCAGCGAGAGCGTGTCGCCTTCCTGGAGCAAGGACGGCAAGATCGCCTACTCCGCGAAGCTCGGGAACTACATGGTTGCAGTCGTCGATGCGGAAGGCGGAAAAGCCCCGGCCCGGTCGAAACAGCAGTACGGACCGCTGAAGCTCGGCAAGGGCGACTGGGAAAGCCCGTCGTGGGCGCCGGACAACCGTCATGTGGTCTGCTCCCGCAACTACGGCATTTATGTCGTTGACACCTGGAAGGGAACGGCGCGCCAGATCCTCGGCGGCAAATCGAAACTGAGTCTGCCCGACTGGTCGGAAATTCTTTATTATTGAGGGGTCCCGTTCCGATGGATTTCAAATGGCTGGATTCGGTCGGCTTCTTTGCGATTGATCTCGGGCTTGACCGGATGCTGGAGCTCCTGAAGCGTCTCGGCAATCCGGAGCGCAGTCTCCGCTTCATCCATGTCGCGGGGAGCAACGGCAAGGGATCCGTCTGCACCTTTCTTGAGAACGGGCTGCGCGGCTGCGGATATTCGACGGGTTTCTATTCTTCTCCGCACCTGATCCGTCTTGCCGAACGTTTCCGCATCAACGGAAAGACAGTCGCCGATGCTCCGTTTGAACGGGCGGCCGAGACGGTTCGTCCGGTTGTCGAATCCATGCGCGGGAAAGGGAACGGACCGACCTATTTTGAAATTACAACCGCGATCGCCGCGGTTCTGTTCGCTCAGCAGGACGTCGATTTTGTCGTCTGGGAGACCGGGCTTGGCGGGCGGCTGGATGCGACGAATGTCGTCGTGCCGGAGCTTTCGGTGATTACCGGCATTTCGCTGGAGCATACGGAGTGGCTCGGTTCGACTCTTGCCGCGATTGCGGGGGAAAAGGCCGGGATCGTCAAAGACGGCGTTCCCGTGGTTTGCGGTCCGCTGAAGCCGGAACCTCTGGAGGTGATCCGCCGGGAGGCCGCGGAACACCGTGCGCCGCTTACGGAGGTTTCCGCTTACGGAGGCTCTTTCCGGATTTTTCATCTGTCCGACGGTTCGCCGCGTCAGGAGCTGAGTCTGGAAGGTGAAACAGTCCGCATTCCGCTGCCGGGTGCATATCAGCGGAACAATGCGAAAGTGGCGTCCGCCGCACTGAAAATCCTTTCGGAGAAGTTCGGCTTTCCGCTGCATACGGCTCTGTCGTCTCTGGAGCATGCCCGGTGGCCGGCCCGGATGCAGTTCCTTCCGGACAAGAATCTGCTGATCGACGGTGCGCACAATCCCGAGGGCGCGGAAGCTCTTTCCGCTTCTCTGCGGGAACTTTATCCGGGAGCAAGATTCCACTTTGTTTCCGGCTGTTTCGCGGACAAGAACGCATCGGAGGTTCTGCGTTTTCTCGCGCCGCTCGCACTGGATTTTTCTTTTATCGACTTCGACGGTTCCGGCCGTGCGGTCTGTTCTCCCGCGTACTTGACGGAGCTTCTGAAACAGTATGCGGACTGTCCGTCGGCATCGCGCACGCTTGAAGAAGCTCTGTCGTCGCTTCCGCAGCCGGAGCTTACGGTTCTGACCGGGTCTCTGCACATGTGCGGCGAAGCCCTTGCGATTCTGCGGGAACCCTGCTGACGGCGGACTTGCACAATCTTCCGGGTTCCATTGCGTTATGGTATAGAAAGAAGCTTTGCGGCCAAAAAGTGGTTGAGGGACTGCCGTTACGGCAAAGTCCGCGAGAGAAAGAGATGTCCGGAGGTCCGTTTGCCGGGATTCTGCATCGGCGCGGTCGTTCAGACGGAGATGCGTGCTTTATCTGTTTGAATTCAACCTGGATGAGGGTAAGTCCGCGCTTTCGCAGGTCAGGGGAAGAGGATGTTTCAAAAAGCTTCTGCTGCCGAGGATGCCGCTTGCGATGATCCGCATGACTTTTGACTCGAACAAAGGGCGGATCTCCGGCGGGAAAAGCTGAAGATCCGCCGCATTGGAACTGAACAGTCAGCTGCGGGGCAGTTCGATGATGAACGTCGATCCTGTGCCCGGAGCAGATTCCAGACGGACATTCCCGTTGTGCGCGATGGCGATGTGCTTGACGATCGAGAGTCCAAGTCCCGTGCCGCCGAGCTTGCGGCTCCGCGCTTTGTCAACCCGGTAAAACCGTTCGAAAATGCGTTCGTGTTCACCTTCCGGAATGCCGCAGCCGTGATCCTCGACTGCAATCAGTATGCGGGAGCCCGTTTCGGCTCCGGTGATGCGGACCGTTTCGCCGGAAGGACTGTATTTCACCGCATTGTCCACAAGGTTCACAACCGCCTGTTCGAGAAGCGAGGAATCGGCATTGATTTCCAGATTCTCCGGACAGTCGAGCAGGAGTTTCACTCCGGCGTTTTCGGCGCGGCTGGCGCAGAGTTCCATTGCCGTTTTGAGGATGCCCGCGAGGTTCTCTTTGCGGAAGGTGAAGAGCATTCCCTGTTCTGACGGGTTGGATTCCAGGGCGGAAAGACTCAGCACGTCGCTGACAAGCGCGGAGAGACGGTCGGCATGGCGTCCGATGATCTCAAGGAACTTGCGGAGCGGCGGCGGGAAGGAATCTTCTTCGGCGGAGAGGGTCTCAACTGCGGTCTTGATAGCCGTGACCGGTGTTTTGATCTCGTGTGAGACATTGGCGACGAAATCGCGGCGCATCTCTTCGAGCTTGCGCATCCGGGTAACGTCGCGGATGACGACCACGGCGCCGGAAGGCTGGTCGCTGTCGGGGTCGGTCATGATTGAGCCGCGCAGGACGAGACGGCGTTTTTCCTCCGCATCCCATTCGATTTCGTCTTCGGCGGGGGCATGTCCGGAGAGCAGATTTTCCACAAAATTCTGCATTTTCGGATTGCGGAGCACTTCATAGAGCGTGCGTCCTTCAACCGAATCCATTTTCAGATTCAGGATTTCCAGAGCGGAACGGTTTACGATAATCATGCGCAGATCGGGGTCAACCGCAATCACACCTTCGGACATGGAGGAGAGAATGGTTGAGAGCTCGTTCTTGCGGCTGGTGATGTCCGCAATCCGGAGTTTGAGCTGAACCGCCAGCGAGTTCACGGAAGCGGCAAGCGCGTTGATTTCCTCAATGGAGCCGGTTTCGGAAAGATGACGGTCAAGGTCTCCGTCCGCCATGCGGACAACCGAGCGGCGGACTTCCTCCAGCGGGCGGCTCAGGCGGCGGGAGATCAGGAGTCCGATTCCCATCGCGGCGAGGGCGAGGATGAGTGCGAATGCGAAGAGTTTCAGTTTCAGTGCGCCGATGCTCGTGTCGACAGCCGCAAGCGGGAGGGAAAGACGGAAGGCTCCGACCGCTTTGCCGTTGGTGTCAATCAGCGGTTCGGCGACGTAGAGCATGTCTTTCATGAGGGTGGAACTGTAACGCATGGAGATGGCTGGCTTGCGTTCGTCAAGTGCGTTTTTCAATTCGGGACGTTCTTCATGGTTCGGCATGTGGATGTAGTCGCCGCTGGAGTCGTAGAGAACTTTCCCGACGGCGTCGATGACCGTAAGTCTTGCCCCGGAAGCTGCCGCCGTCTGATCGCAGAATTTGAGGAAGCCGGGGGTGTTGATTTTTTCGAGCAGAACCGGCTGCAGAATCGCGGCGCGGTGCAGAACACCCTCGCGGATGGAATCGATGTAAAATTCGCGGAAGATGCCGGTGGCGAACCATGCGGTCGGGATGATGGTGACGGCGATCAGAAGAAGGAACGCCGGATAGATCTGGAAGAAAAGACGTTTTCCCATTTTTTCAGCTCCGTCAGTTGTTTTTGAATTTGTAGCCGACGCCGCGGACCGTTTCGATGAGGTCGGCGTCGCCGAGTTTTTTGCGGAGACCGACGATCTGGACGTCAACCGCGCGTTCGGTTACCGGGTAGTCGGAACCCTTGATTTCGTTTACGATGCGGCTGCGGCTGTAGACCCAGCCGGGGCGTTTGGCGAGCAGACGCAGAATTTCAAATTCGGTGAAGGTGAGGTCGAGCGGTTTGCCGGCGATGGAGGCTTCGCGCCGGCCGAGGTCGAGCACGAATGTTCCGCGGCGGATCACTTCACCGGCTTCCTCGTCCTTCTTTTCCGCCGTGCGGCGCAGGAGCGCGCGGAGGCGTGCGATCAGAACTTTTGTGCTGAACGGCTTCGGAACATAATCATCGGCGCCGACTTCGAGCCCGGAGACGACGTCGGCTTCCTCGCCTTTGGCGGTCATCATGATGATCGGAATGGTGCGGGTGTCGGGATTCTTGCGCAGTTCGCGGCAGACTTCGATGCCGTCCACGCCGGGGAGCATGAGGTCGAGAAGAATGCCGTCGGGACGGATTGCGGTTGCGCGTTCGATTGCCTCTTCGCCGGTTTCCACGCAGTCCACAAGGTAGCCTTCGCGCTCCAGATTGTATTTTACCAGTTCGAGAATATCTTCCTCATCATCTACAACGAGGATTCGTCCTTTGCTCATACTTCCGCCTCCGGATGTTGGTTCAGTTTCTGAATACTATATCCGCACAGAATAAATCCTGTGTCAGCAGTTCGTTAGATTTCTGTTAATTTCACGATCCCCGCGACGGCGGCGGTTTCCACGCGCAGAATCCAGCGTCCGATGCGCAGCGGCTTTGCTCCGGCTTCGATCAGCTTCCGCTCCTCCGCATCGGAAAATCCGCCTTCGGGACCGACAAACCACGCGACGTCCGCCGCGGTGTCCGCGCCGGGTTCGGTGGCGTTCGGGGAGCCGTAACGGAGTTCATCGCAGCAGGAGACCGCATCCGCCACAGCCGCGGCAAACGGGAGCGGCGCAGAAGTTTGCGGAAGAAAGACATTGCCCGACTGCTTGCAGGCTTCAAACATGGCATCCGCCCAGCGTCCGGCGACGGATGAGGCATCGGGTTCGGAGACGCTGAATTCGCAGACCATCGGGACAATCCGCCAGACGCCGAGTTCGGTCGCCTCGCGCAGGACGGAATCCATTTTCTGCCTGCGCGGAGGTGCAATGTAAAGATGAACGCGTCTTGCCGGCGGTTCGAGCGTGCGGATGTCGCGGATGACGAGCGTGCGTCCGGGGCGGACTTCGGCGGATGCGATTCTGCCGCATCCGTCGAGCAGCTCCACGACGTCGCCCGGAGTTGCGCGGAGAATCTTGAACAGATGAGTCTCCTCGCTCCGGTCGAGCGTCACTTCCGCGCCGGGTTCGGCGCGGTCGAGAATATCACAGCGGAATTTGCGTACGCTCATGCCTTGCCTTTCAGCGGAAGCCACTTGAGAACGTCCTGAATGCGAGCGTCCCAGTATTCCCAGCAGTGCGTGCCGGGACCCTCAACGTAGGTGTTCTCATAGCCGAGCTTCCGGAGGTGGTCGCGGAATTCAATGTTTTCCCGGTAGAGGAAATCTTCCGTTCCGCACGCCTGGAAGAGTTTCGGGCGCGGCGCGCCGGATTCGACGACTTTGGACGCCATGGCAAAGAGGTCGTTCGGGGAACCGGGCAGCGCTTCGAGCGGTCCGAAATCCGCCTTGTAGAGGGCGGGGTTGCCTTTGTAGAGCCAGTCGTTCCGGAGCGAACCGGAGAGACTCGCCGCCGCGGCGTAGCGTTCGGGATGATTCAGCGCGAGCTTGAATGCGCCGAATCCGCCCATTGAGAGCCCGGCGACAAAGGTGTCTTCGCGCTTTGTGGAGACGTTGAAGAAGCCGGGGAGCAGCGCGGGCAGTTCTTCGGAGATGTAATCCCACCAGCGGGAGCCGTCGGGGGTGTTGTTGTAGAAACTGCGCGCGCCGAACGGCATGACGACGGCGATTCCATAGGTCGCGGCGTAGCGTTCAATGGAGGTCCGGCGCATCCAGATGGACTGGTCGTCGGAACAGCCGTGGAGCAGGTAGAGCACGGGGGAGCCTTCAGGGGCGACCGCCGAGCCGTCCATGCCGATCTGCGTCGCGCTCTTCTGGGGCATGAGGACGTTGACCGTCGTCGCCATGCCGAGGCAGTCCGAATGAATGTTGCATTCAAAAAACGCCATGATTATGCTCCGTGGTCTTCCCCTGCGGCGTCTTCGGCTTCCGCGGGGGCGTCACCGGGCTGCGTTTCGAGCTTGAAGTGCTTGACGATCTTTTCCGCAATCTCGGTGCGTTCCTGTTCGGAAGCGTATTTGAGCTGACGCCAGTTCCAGTGGAATCCGTCGTCCGTCCAGCGCGGGACGATATGGAGGTGTGCATGCATGACGACCTGTCCGGCAACGGTTCCGTCGGAGAGGTGGAGATTGAATCCGTCGCAGTCGAGCGCGCGGCGCATGGCGACGCCGATGCGGGAACCGACGCGGAACATGCGTCCGCCGGTTGCTTCGGGGATCGTTGCGACGCTGGTGTTGTGCTCTTTGGGAATGACGAGCGTGTGTCCGAAGTTGATCGGGGAGATGTCGAGGAAAGCGAGAACGAGATCGTCCTCATAAATTTTGACGGAGGGGATTTCGCCTGCGATGATTTTGCAGAAAATACAGTTTTTCATGGTCTGTTTCCTTGTTTTACTTGCCGAGAAGGGGAACGATGTCGATCACGTTCGCCCACTCCGCATCGGGGTCTTCGGTGATGTAGCGGATTTTGTCTTCGAGCTGCTGCCAAAGGGCTTCATACTCGAACATTTCGTAGCTGTGTCCCCAGAAGTAGAAGACTTTGCAGCCGTTCTTCTTGGCTTCTTCATACTTGCGGAAGAACATGCCGTCCTGATAATGGCAGTTGGTCGCGAGCTCCATCGGTTCGGTGCAGGCGGTGACGTTGTCTGTGTTTTTCGTGTTGCGCGCGTAGGCGAAGCCGTTTTCGTGGAGCAGACGGATCGTTTCGGGGGTTGTCACGCCGCAGGGCCACGCGAAGCCGCGGCAGGGACGCTGCACGATATCTTCGAGATAGTGGCGGGCGTCGAGCGCGGACTTGATCCAGTCGGCGTCGGGAACGGAGCCGGCGTTTTCATGTTTCCAGCAGTGGGAGGCAAGCTCGAAGCCCTGATAGACTTCGGGAATGTCTTTGAGCGCGAGCTTTCCGCTGCGGAATCCGCGGTGACTCCAGCCGGTGTCGCCGGGACGCGCCCAGGAGCAGGGGATCCGTTCTTCGCCCATGAGCCCGGGGTTGAGGTTGAAGGTGGCTTTCGCGCCGTACTGACGCAGCATTCCGGTGAGACGCAGGTCGTTGATGACTCCATCATCCCAGCACTGTACAACTTTCATCATGAGAAACCTCCTTTGAAATTATTCAGCGATCCACGTGTGAATCTGTTTCCGGTGGTCGCAAAGTTCGATGACATCGCCCTTTTTGAGCGGACCCACGCCGGAGGGCGTTCCGGTGTAGATGATGTCGCCTTTGCGCAGCTTCCAGTACCCGGAGATGTAAAGCAGAAGCTCCGGAATGGGGGAGATCATTTTTTTTGTCTCTCCGTGCTGACGCAGAGTCCCGCCGACGGTTCCGGTGAACTCAAGCGCATCAAGTTTGTCGATTGCGGGGTCGAAACGGTGGAAGACCGAGCAGGGAGCCGCGCCGTCGAAGGATTTGGAGATTTCCCAGGGGGAGCGCATCGGGCGGATCCGGCTCTGGGTTTCGCGGAGCGTGAGGTCGAGTCCGATACCGAGTCCGGCGATATAACTGACGGCGTCCGCCGCGTCCGCGGGAATGCCGTCTTTGCCGATCAGAACGGTCAGTTCCGTTTCGTAATGAACGGTTTCTCCGTGGAAAACTGCGGCGACGGGGCTGTTTTCGGGGACAATTGAGGTGACGGGTTTCATGAAGATGACGGGTTCCGGCTTGTCGCCGGGGAACTCCTGCACATGGTCGAAATAGTTCAGACCGATGCAGAAGATTCGCTGTGCTTCATATGCGGTGTGGTCGTCGGTGTAAACGTTCATGGTTCCATTCCTGTAAGTTTCCATACCATTTTCAAAGCGATTGCCGCGGAGATTCCGAGGCTGTCTGCGGAAAGTTTGTCGACGGTGTCCCCGGCGGTGTGCCAGTAGATGTTGTCCGGACCGTACTCGAAGTCGATAAGATCAATTGCGGGGATTCCCGCGTTCTGAAATGCGGTGTGGTCGTCGAGCATCAGCGGTCCGTTGAGCCGGATGTTTTTATCATAGCCGAGTTCATGTGCGGCTTTCATTGCGGTTGCGGCGAGGATCGGATCGGTATCGGGCGGGAGGGCGAACTTCAGATCGCCGTCGCCGACCATGTCGAGCAGAATCATGGCGCGGCAGTTCCGGAGTTCGTTCCTGCGGCGGAGTTCGGAGACATAGCGCTGACTGCCGTGAAAACCGTCTCCGTCTGTGTAGAGAATCCGGGCTTCCTCGCCGTCGAAGAAGACAAAGCGCAGTTCGAGCGGCGGAGTGGTTCCCGCATCCTGAAGAGCCTTCATCATGGCAAACAGCGCGCCGACGCCGGAACCGCCGTCGTTCGCACCCTGGAAATCCGGAATGGAGTCAAATTTTTTCGCGTCGTAATGAGCTCCGATAACGATGAATTCCGGCGATTTGCCCGGGAGTACGGCGGAGACGTTCCGGAAGGTCAGGTTTCCGGCGGGCGTCTGCGCCCGGAAAACGTCGGCGGAGACTTGAAATGCGGAAAGCTCTTTCGCCTTGCGTTCGATCTGTTCCGCCGCCAGCTTCGCCCCTTCGGAGCCGGAGTGACGCGGCGCGATGAGCGCGAGTTCCTTCGCGTGTTTCAGCGCTTCGTTTCCGTCAGGGCGCGGAAACGGAACGGCTTTGGAACAGCCGCAGAGCAGAAGCACGGGAAGAATGGCGGGGAGAATTTTCATCGGGTGAGGACTCCCTTGTTGATGGTGACTTCACGCCGCTGATAAGTCGGAATATCCAGATCTTCGCCCTTGCAGAAGGTCGGAGCGACGCTGGAGAAGACGCCTTTGTCGAATGTCTGCAGCTCGAAGAGTCCCTGTTCGAGTGCTCCGGGGGCTTCGGCGGCGCGGGCGTTCTTGCGCCGTCCGGCGGCTTTCTCCTTGCGCGGCTGAGGCTGGACAGTCTGGTCGAATTTGATCCGGATGACGGTTACCTGGACGCGGTCGCGGATATGTTCGCCGATGGAGACTCCGGTGAGAAGGTCGACTTTTTTCGGGAGCATCGCGGCGATATTTTCGAGCGTGCGTTTGGTCTCTCCGAGTTCGAGGTCGGGGCCGCCGGAGACGGTGACGACTGCGGCGTCGGTTGTTTCGCGTTTGAATGTTCCTCCGAGGAAGGGGGAGTTGAGCATCCGTTCGACGGCAATTCCGCAGCGGTCGGGTCCATCGGAGCTTTCGCCGTAGCCGACGCCGATTCCGCAGGAGCATTTTTTGCCTTTGAGCGCGGCCATGAATGCTGCGTAGTCGGAACCGAGCGTGTTTTCGCAGCTCAGCATTCCCGCCACGCCCGCGGCGCTGTGTGCGAGTTCGAAACACGACTTGGCGAACGCCTCTTCAAACGGGGTTTCCGAGGGGAGCATGGAGAAGAGCAGATCGTTCGGCATCCGCATGACGATATCGGCGACGGGAAGCAGATCGTCCAGACAGTCTTCCGCGGCTTTGCGCCGGGCGAACGACTCGAACGAGAAGGGGGTAGTCAGCAGGAATGCGGCAGGGAGGTTGAGGGTTCGCGCCACGCTTGCGAGTGTGCGCACGCCGCCGGTCGCCACGCCGCCGCCGAGTCCGCCGACGACGATCAGGAGGGATTTCCCCGTCATCAGGTTTCCAAGAGCGAGACGCTCTCTCGCAACGGCCTGTTCGCCGCGGATGACGTCTCCGCCGCATCCGCTTCCTTCGCGCCAGGTCCATCCGGAACCGGCGAGAATGCACGGGATGTTTTTTGCGGCCAGCGGGTCGAGTGCATCGCGGTCGGTGTCGATTGCCGCGAGGGCGTATTCGCATCCTTCGGCGATAAGAGCGGAGATTACGCGGCTCCCGGCTCCGCCGATTCCAAGTATCAGAACATCATCCGCTTTGCTCATAATTTGAATGCCTTTGTCACATCTTTGAGTTTATTGAAGAATCCGCCGATGTCTTCGAGAGCGTCGGCGACTTTTGCCATGCCTTTGCTTCCGTTCCGCGCGTCGTCCGCCTGGAGCGAGTAGTTGAGTGCGCCGAGCAGGGCTGTGAAGCGCGGGTTGTCGAGCCCGGTGACCGCTCCGCTGAGTTCGAGCGGTTCTCCGCGGCGGATATGCGTGCGGAAGGTGTTGCGCGCGGAGTCCATGACGGGCTGAAGCAGGGAGCCTCCGCCCGTCAGCACGATTCCGCTCCGGAGATACGATCCGAGCTGACGCGATTCGACTTCCTCTTTGAGAATGGAGAACATTTCATTGAGCCGGAGTTCCACGATCCGTTCGTAGGAGCTGACGGGGATTGCACGGCTCTGTTCGGACGACACCGGCAGCGGCAGGAATGCTTCGCCGTTGCGCTTGAGCTGTTCAAAGCGTCCTTCGAGCAGAAATTTGCGCGCCTGCTCCTGTGTGAGTTCGAGTCCGACGGCAAGGTCGTTGATGAGATTGTTGATTCCGACGGGGAGAACTCCGCTCATCAAAACGCCGTCTTCATGGACGAGAATGTAATCGCAGACGCCCGCGCCGACGTCGATGAGCAGAGTTCCCTGTTCTTTCTCATCGTGCGTGAGTGTCCCGTAAGCTGCGGCGATGCCGGAGAAGACGGGCTGGATTTCCTGTTCGAATCCGAATTCGCGGATCGCTCCGCGCATGGTTTCGACTTTTGCGCGTTCTGCGAGAATGATATGAATGAATGCGTCGAGGCGGTTTGCGCAGTGCCCGCAGGGATCTTTGACGCGGGTATTCATGTCGAGCACGAAATACGAGGTGAACGAAGCGAGGTGGCACTGATCCGCGGAAAGCGACATGCTGGATGCTTTTTCCTCCGCTTCCGCGATATGATTGAGTGTGATTCTCCGGTCGGAGTCATAGATCGTGACATTTCCCTCGCCCTGCCTGGTCGCGATTCCGCGTCCGGATACGAGAAAGAAGACCTGGTCTCTTTCGAAAAGTCCGCCGGCGGAGTTGTCGGCGTCTTCAAGCGCTCCGGTGAGAGCTTTTGCCGCTGCCGGCAGATCAATGATTTCCCCTTTGACGACGGCGCCCGCCGCGTCGCGCGACCCCCATCCGAAGACGGTGGGCTTTCCTCCCTTGTCGCGTCCGCCGTGGAGGACGCATATTTTGGAGGTTCCGAACTCCACGACAGTATACAGATCCCTTGTTTTCAAAGCCGCATTCCTTGATTTAATTTATATAAGGGAAAATTACATCAGAAATCAGTTTTTTCAACTGCCGGACGAAAGATTTCCGGAGGTTATTTTCTGCATCAAACATTTCCGCTTGTCTTTTTGTCGAATGCGGTGTAAATTACGGAATCACAGGAGACTATTATGAACGGCGACATCATTATACGCGGAGCGGCGGAACACAATCTGAAAAACATCAACGTCAAAATTCCCAGAAACAGCCTGACCGTCGTTACCGGGCTCAGCGGATCGGGGAAATCGTCGCTCGCGTTCGATACTCTGTATGCGGAAGGACAGCGCCGCTATGTCGAGAGTCTCTCCGCATACGCGCGGCAATTCCTCGACCGGATGCAGAAACCGAAAGTTGAACACATCGAAGGTCTTTCGCCCGCAATCGCAATTGAACAGCGTTCCGCCGGTTCCAACCCGCGCTCAACCGTTGCAACCGTGACGGAAATTTACGACTATCTGCGTCTGCTTTATGCGCACACCGGCATCCCCCACTGCCCGAAGTGCGGAAAAGAGCTCGCGGCGCAGTCGGCGGAGGCAATCTGCGAAAAACTCCTCGCCATTCCCGCCGGGAAGAAAATGATGATTCTGGCTCCTTACATCACCGGGAAAAAAGGCGAGCTGCGCGACGTCATCGAAAAAATCCGCCGCGACGGTTTTGTCCGCGCCCGCATCGACGGGCATCTGCTGGAGCTTTCCGACGATATGAAGCCGCTCGGAAAGACTCTGCGGCATGATATCGAGGCGGTTGTCGACCGTCTGGTCACCGGATCTCTCGAACGCTCCCGTCTGAACGATTCCGTCGAAACCGCGCTCAAGTGCGGCGACGGCGAGCTCATTGTCATGCTTGAAGAGACAGCGCACGACGGCTCCCGCGTCTGGAAGGACGAGCGCATCAGCGAGCGTCTGGCGTGCGTCGACTGCGGCGTCAGTTTCGGGCGGATGGAGCCGCGCAACTTCTCGTTCAACAGTCCTTTCGGCGCATGTCCGCACTGCAACGGTCTCGGCTCCATGCTTGTGATGGATCCGAAACTTGCGGTCGATTACACGAAATCCTTGCGCAACGGCGCAATTCCGGGCTGGCGGCGCGGGCCGCGTCACCTGATTATGTATTACAATCATCTGCTCCGTTCCATTGCGGAGCATGTTCACATGCCCGATATGATGACAACTCCGTTCGGCAAACTTCCGGACAAAGTCCAGCATCTTCTGCTTTACGGAAGCGGCGAGGAGCCGATTGATTTCAGCTACTATCTGCGCCGCAAGAAATACAACATGGTCAAGCCGTTTGAAGGCATTCTCGCGAACATGCAGAAACGGCAGGCGGAGTCGGAAAGCGACTCGGTGCGGGATCGTCTGGCGGAATACATGACCCGCTGCGAATGTCCCGTCTGTCACGGCGCGCGCCTGAAACCCGAAAGTCTCGCGGTGACGGTCGGCGGGCTTTCCATCGACAAATTCAATGCTCTTTCCGTCGAAAAAGCGCTGGAATTCATCCGCGGTCTCAAGCTCGACGAAGAGCGGAAGGCGATTGCGCACGACATCGTCAAGGAGATTCAGTCGCGTCTTTCGTTCCTGGTCGACGTCGGACTGCCGTATCTGACTTTGAACCGCGAAAGCGGCACGCTCTCCGGCGGCGAAGCTCAGCGGATCCGTCTGGCAACCCAGCTGGGCTGCGGACTTGTCGGCGTGCTCTATATTCTGGACGAACCGAGCATCGGTCTGCATCAGCGGGACAACGACAAGCTGCTTGCGACGCTGAAGCGTCTGCGCAACATCGGCAACACGGTCATTGTGGTGGAGCACGATATGGATACGATCCGCGCGGCGGATTATGTTCTTGATCTGGGACCGCGCGCGGGCGTTCACGGCGGGGAAATCGTCGCCGCGGGACCGCCGGACGAGGTTGCGAAGACCAAAGGTTCGCTTACCGGGCTCTATCTCTGCGGGGAACGCAAAATTCAGATTCCGCCGCGCCGCGAAAAAGGCAACGGAAAGAAAATCCGTCTGGAGGGTGTGACGCATCACAATCTCAAGAATGTGACCGTCGATTTTCCGCTCGGAACCTTCTGCTGTGTGACGGGCGTTTCCGGTTCCGGAAAAAGTTCGCTGGTGAACGGCGTTCTGCGCGCCGCGCTTGAACAGAAATTCAAAATGGCGGACGCCGCGGTTCCCGGAGCGCACAAACGCATTCTCGGACTCGACAATGTCGACAAGGCGATTGTGATCGACCAGAGCCCGATCGGGCGGACGCCGCGTTCCAATCCCGTGACTTACACGGAGGCGTTCGGCACGATCCGCAATCTTTTCGCAACGCTTCCGGATTCGAAAATGCGCGGATTCGGTCCCGGACGTTTCAGCTTCAACGTCAAGGGCGGACGCTGCGAGGAGTGTCAGGGCGACGGCATCAAGAAAATTGAAATGCAGTTCCTTCCGGACATCTACGTCACCTGTTCGGCATGTCACGGCCAGCGGTTCAACAAGGAGACTCTCACGGTGCGCTACAAGCAGCGCAACATTGCGGAAGTCCTGGAAATGACGGTCGATGAGGCGGTTGATTTCTTCTCCGCAATTCCGCAGCTTCACCGCCGCTTCAAGACTCTGCAGGAGGTCGGACTCGGCTACATTACGCTCGGTCAGCCGGCGACGACTCTTTCCGGCGGTGAGGCGCAGCGCGTCAAACTCGCAACGGAGCTTGCAAAGCAGTCGCGCGGTCATACGGTCTACATTCTTGACGAGCCGACAACGGGGCTTCATCTGGAAGATATCCGCCAGCTCCTCGACGTGCTGATCCGCCTGCGCGACAAAGGCAACACGGTGATTGTGATTGAACACAATCTGGACGTCATCAAGATGGCGGACTGGATTATCGACATCGGACCCGAAGGCGGCGACGCCGGCGGAGAGATTGTCGCAACCGGAACGCCGGAAGAGATCATCAAGGTGAAGAATTCCTATACCGGACGTTACCTCCGGGACATTATCCGGAACGATCTGTAAGAGTGTAAATTGTGCCAGCCCGGCTTTCCGCAGCTGAGAAAGCCGGCAGTTTCCGGAAACAAGGTATTGCATCTCCTGCATGAACCCGTTTAAACTTGAAATTTAGTAAAAATGATGTATAGTAAAGAAAATTTACTAATTGGAGAGGAGCAGTTATGAACGGGGACTTGAAGCAGTTTTTCAAGTACATCGGCCCTTCGATGGCGGGTATGGTCATCGTGGGAACTTACAGTATTGTCGATACAATCTTCATCGGGCGCGCGATGGGGAAGCTCGGGCTTGCCGCGGCGGCGGTGACGTGGCCGCTGGTGATGCTCATTACGGCGTTTGGCGATATGATCGGATCCGGAGCGGCAATCATCGTCTCGCAGTCGCGCGGGGCGGGGGAGCCGGAACGCGCACAGCGGGCGTTCGGGAACATGATCGTTCTTCTTGCTTTGACAGCGGTTGTTTTCACGGCGGGTGTCCTGCCGTTTCTGACGCCGATCCTGACGCTTTTCCGGGCAAATGCGGAGCTGATTGACCAGGCGCGCGAGTATGCGACGCCGCTGGTTGCAGGGTCTGCCGCGCAGATGTTCAGCATGGGGTGGATGTCCGTCATGCGCAACGACGGGCATCCGGTGCTTGCGATGTGGCTTGTCATCATCGGACTTGCGCTGAACATTCTGTTTGACTACATTTTCATTTTCCCGCTCGGACTCGGGCTGCGCGGGGCGGCGCTCGCAACGGTTCTTTCGCAGGTGATCGTGATGGTGATCGGCATTATCCATTATCTTTCGCCGCAAACAGCGCTCCGCTTCACCGGGTTCCGTCCGGCGCGGGAGCTCTGCGGACGGATTCTCAAAAACGGAATTCCGACTCTCGGCAACCAGCTTTCGATTATCGCGATGCTGTTCCTGCACAACTGGCAGTCGCTGCGCTGCGGTGCGGTCAACGGGCTTGCTGCGTATACGCTTGTTGCCACGATTGAATCCATGGGTTCACTGCTGATGACGGGACTTGCCGCCGGTGTCCAGCCGCTGGTCGCATTCTTTTACGGCGCGGGAAAGTTCCGGCGCATGGGGCGGATCGGAAACTATGGATACATTGCGGCGTTCCTTGTCGGTGTGGTTCTGACCGCCGTTTCCATTCTCGGACGCGATATTTTCCCCGACTGGTTCGGTCTGTCGGGCGATGTGGCGAGTCTCGCCGGGCATGGCATGGTGATCAGCGGATTCGCATTCCTGCTGCTGGGCGTGATCCGCGTCGCCGGATTCTACTTCCAGTCTACAAACAAAATCGGCGCGTCGTCGACTTTGATTTACGGCGATTCGTTCTTTGCTCTTCCGCTCTGCCTCTTTGTTCTGCCGGTCTTCTGGGGAATGGACGGCGTGTGGCTTGCGATGCCGGTTTCCCGCGTGATTCTCTTCGCCATGCTCTGCTGGTTCTGGTTCGGAGGAAAGAGACATGGAAACAGAATCGCGTAAATTCCTGGACGAGTGGTTCGAGGGCTGGCGGCGGACGGATTTGCTTTACGACCGTTTCCTCAAACGGCACGGTCTGAATCTGACAACGTATTTCGTGCTGGATCTGCTGTACCGTCATCCGGAAGGTGTGGAACCGGCGGTGATTGCGGAAAAAGTTTTTGTTTTGCGGCAGACTGTTACCGTGGTTCTGAACGAATTCGAAAAGCGCGGATTTATCCGCCGCTGCGAATCTCAGGAGGATCACCGCCGGAAGCGCATTCTGCTGACAAAGAGCGGACGCGCTTTTATCGGTGGAGTCTGTTCGGAGCTCGCCGCAATTGAAGAGGAGGCTTTGGCGGAAATCCCGGTCGAGACACGCCGGGCGGGGCTTGAGCTGATGCGCCGTTTCGCAGGCAGTTTCGGGGAAATCATGGAGCGCGGAAAATGAAGTGGCGCGAACCGCTGTTCCGTCCGCCTGCGGAAGCGGAAAGTCTGATTTTTCAGGTGGCATACGGCTGTCCGCACAACACGTGCCGCTTCTGCGGAATGTACAAGGGCGTGCGGTACGGACTGCGCGATCCGGCGGAGCTCTCCGCAGAAATCCGCGAGGCCGGAAGTCTCTTTCCGGAAACGACCCGCGTGTTTCTTGCGGACGGAGATGTCATGCATCTGCCGATGGAGCGCTTGCGTGCGGTTCTGACGGAGCTGAACGCGGCGTTTCCTCGTCTGGCGCGTGTTGGAACCTATGCGAACGGCTCTTCGATTCTGTCGAAAACTCCGGAGGAGCTGGCGGAGCTGAAACGGCTCAAACTGCATCTGCTCTATGTCGGCTTTGAAAGCGGGAGCCAGCGCGTTCTCGACCGTTTCCGCAAAGGCGAACGCGCGGATGATATGGTCCGTGCCGTGCGTCTTGCGCAGAACTGCGGACTGAAATGTTCCGTCATGATTCTGATCGGGCTTGGCGGGCGCGCGCTGCGGGAGGAGCATGTGATGCGTCCCGCCGCCGCGCTGAATCTGATGAATCCGAATCTGCTTTCGGCGCTGCGTTTCATTGCTGTTCCGGGGCTCTCCCTGCCGGAGGATTACATGCCGGTGACGGAGTTCGAGGCGGTGGAGGAACTGCGCGGAATCATCGCCGGGCTCAACCTCGAACGGACGGTCTTCCGGGCGAATCATACATCAAATCCGTTCCCTCTTGCCGGACGTTTTCCGCACGACAAAAGCCGCCTGCTTGCGGAACTGGATGCAGAGCTGCGGTCCGGTCTGCTGGATACGCGCGGACCGGGCAGAATGCCGCTGGAACTTTAACTGTTTTCCCCGAATGCAGCGTCAATGTGCGGACGCACGAAGCGGACGGCGAGGAAGCTCGGGACTGTGCAGAGGCAGATCCAGAGGAAGAAGAGACGGTATCCGGTTTCTGCGCCGCACGATGCGCCGAGACGGGTGAAGAATTCCTGAATCAGACCGGAGAACATCCCGACGAGAGTCATTCCGAGAATGGTGATTCCGGTCATGAATGCGAAATGACTGGTTTTATATTCTCCGCTCCGGTTTGCAAACTGTACCATGAAGAGCACGTGCGCCATATATCCGAGCCCGTAGCCGAACTGTTCGAGTGCAATGCACGCGCCGGAAATCCATACTCCCGGATGAGTCCACGAGAGCCAGAGATAAAGTGCATCGGGGGCGTTGAGCGCAACCGCCATCATCCAGAGAGTGCGTCCGAAGCCGAAGCGCGAGACGGCGAGTCCGGCGAGAAAGCCTCCGAGCAGGAAACAGCATGTTCCCGCAACCCCGTAAATGGTTCCCTGTTCACTGAGAGTCAGGCCGAGTCCGCCCGCATCGCGTCCGGCGAGCATGAACGGAACCGACATTTTCCCGAGCTGCGCTTCCGCAAAACGGTAGAAAAGGAGAAAGAGAACCGCCTGGAGCGCGCCTTCACGCCGGAAGAACGTGCGGAACGATTCGGCAAAGCTCCGCCGCTCTTTCTGTGCTGCAGCCGGGCGGGCTGTTTCCGCGGCGGGGGTTATGACGCAGTGCCAGAGGAAGAGAACCAGCATGGCGGCGGATGCCGCGGAGATTGTCCACATCCATGCGGAGCGTTCGGGAATGCCGGCGCGGATCAGTGCTCCGGCCAGCATGACGAGTCCGCCCTGTCCGGCGAGCATGGCGCATTTGTAGAAGATGTTGCGGAGACCGGAGCAGAGCGCCTGCGCGTGGGAATCGAGGGCGATCATGTAGTAGCCGTCGGCGGCGATGTCGTGAGTCGCGGAACAGAAGGCCGTGAGAATGAAACAGGCGATGAGCCATCCGTCGCCCGCCCCGGCGCGGAAGATGAAGGCGAGAGCGGCGAAGCAGAGCGCTACGGCAAGCTGTGCGGCCAGCATCCAGGCGCGTTTGGTTCCGCGGGAATCAAGAAGGGGCGCCCAGAGAAATTTGAGGCTCCAGGGAAGACCGATGACACCGGTCCAGAATGCCATTGCGCTGTTGGACATTCCGAGGCTGGAGAACATCACCATGGAGACGCACGTTGCGACGGCAAAGGGGAGTCCTTCGGCAAAGTAGACGCCGGGGACCCAGCCCCAGCCGTTGACGGTCAGTTCCCTGCGCAGATCCATCGGGAGGAAACGGTCAGAGGTTCAGGCTTTCAAGAGCGGCGCCGATATTGCCCAGGGGGACCTGCGGTTCGCGCGGTTTGCGCGGCTCGCCGCCGCCGAGAGCGGCGCGCTGGAAGCCGAACAGACGTTCGAGTCCGGTCTGTGCGGTGTCGAGCATTTTGTTGAGTTCTCCGCGGGAGAACGGAACCTCTTCGGCGGTTCCCTGAACCTCGATGATTTTGCCGGATTCGGTCATGATGACATTCATGTCGACGTCGGCGTTTGAATCTTCCTCATAGCAGAGATCAAGAAGGACTTCGCCGTTTTTCATGCCGACGCTGACTGCCGCGACGTTTTCACGCATGGGGAAGTGGTGGAGAACTTTCTGCGCGACGAGTTTGCGGAAGGCGAGCTGGAGCGCAACCGAGGCGCCCGTGATGCTTGCACAGCGGGTTCCGCCGTCGGCGTCAATGACGTCGCAGTCGATGTAAACGGTGTTTGTTCCGAGAGCTTTGAGGTCGATGACGGAGCGGAAGCTGCGTCCGATGAGACGCTGAATCTCCATGGTCCTGCCGCTCTGTTTTCCGCGGGTGGCTTCGCGCTGGTTGCGTGCCTGCGTGGAAGCGGGGAGCATGCCGTATTCGGAAGTGACCCATCCGCCGACGACGCCCTGGGCGCGCATCCAGCCGGGAACGCCCTGTTCAAAAGTGACGGAACATACGACTTTGGTTCCGCCCATTTCGATGAGCACGGAGCCCGCCGGGTGTGCGAGATAGTTCGGTGTGATTTTGACTTTGCGGAGATAATTGTACGGACGACCGTCGATGCGTTCCATGATGCGCTGCTCCCTCTCTCTCAAAAAAAAGCCGCCGCATCAGATCCCCCGCAGCACCTGAAACCTTCGTTTATGGCTGCTCGGTTCCCCGTCTGACCCGTTCACGGGATTTCAGCGCACGGGGTCCAATGCGGCGACAAAAATTCGTCCAGCAAGACCTTTTTGTCAGGCCTTGTGTTTCTTACCCCCTACTATACTCGCTTTTTCGAAATATTCAAGGCACAAAGACAATTCTGTTCGTAAATTTTTTCTTTCGATGATTTTGTCGATGAGACCTTTTTTCAGAAGGAACTCGGAAGTCTGGAATCCTTCGGGCAGCTGAGCCTGTGTGGTGTCCTTGATGACACGTGGTCCGGCAAAGCCGATGAGCGCTTCCGGTTCGGCGAGAATGAGGTCGCCGAGCGAGGCGAAACTTGCGGTGACTCCGGCGGTCGTCGGATGAGTCATGACGACGATGTAGGGGAGGCGGGCTTCCGCGTGGCGTTCAAGAGCTCCGCTGGTCTTCGCCATCTGCATGAGACTGATCATGCCTTCGTACATGCGCGCGCCGCCGGAAGCGGTGACGATGACGAGGGGAAGGCGGTTTGCTGTGGCGAATTCGATCAGGCGGGTGATTTTTTCGCCGACGACGGCGCCCATGCTGGCTCCGAGGAAGCGGAAGTCCATGACTCCGAGCGCATAGTCGCGTCCGTCAAGCTTGGCGCGTCCGCAGACAACGGCGTCGGTGAGTCCGGTTTTCTTTTTGTTGGATTCGAGCTTGGAGGTGTAGGAGGAGACGCCTTCGAATTTGAGCGTGTCGACCGATTCCACGTTTGCGTCGATTTCCTGGAAGGTGCCGGGGTCTGTGAGGAGTTCGATGCGGGCGGGGGCGGGCATCGGGTTGTGGTAACCGCAGTGCGGGCAGATATAGAGATTGCTTTCCTTCTGCTTGGTGAAGATGGTGGCACTGCACTTCTTGCACTTTTCCCAAAGTCCTTCGGGAATGTCTTTGCGTTTCTGAGGTTCTTCCTTTTCGGGTTCAAAACTCAGTGTCGAGTATTTCGATTTTTTGAAGAAAGCCATTTTTCAATTCCTTTGTCTTCGGGCGATGACCAGAACATCCACTCGTGCAGCGCCGCAGTTGAGTAAAACACCGGCGGCTTCGCTGAGCGTCGCCCCGGTCGTCATAACATCATCCACCAGTAATATACTACGCTTTTCCGCATCTGTCGAATTTAAAATGGAAAAAGCGCCCTTAATATTTAAATTTCTTTCCTTTCTGGTCAGAAAAGCCTGTTTCGGCGTATGTCGTTCGCGCTTAAGGAGACGCATGACCGGGATTCCGGTGCGGAGCGAGAGTTCCTTTGCGAACAGCGCCGACTGGTTGTAGCCTCTCTGAAGGAAACGCCGCCAGTGGAGCGGAACGGGAACGACGGCGTCGTAATGAGGCGACGTTTCATCGAGGAGTCCCGCCGCGAGCCGACCCAGCGGTCTTGCAAGTTCGGTGCGTCCCCGGTACTTGAAAAGGTGAACGCAATCCCGGACTTCGTCGGTGTATTTGAAAAGAGCATACGCCCTGATCCACGGCGGCTTCGGCGCATTCATGCAGTCCGAGCAGGAATCGAAGATGCCGTCGATTTCCGCTCCGCAGGTCCGGCAGGCTTTCCCCCGGATCATCGGCATCCGCGCAAGGCAGGCGGAACAGAACATGTTCGGTTCGCCGTCGAACGGAATGCCGCTGCCGCAGAGCGGACAGGGCATCGGCAGAACCGCGGAGATCCGGACGGGAATTTGTCCGGCGAGTCTCCGCAGAACCGCCGTAACGGAACTCATTTGCTGCTCAGAACTTCAGCGATCTGAACGGCGTTGAGTGCCGCGCCTTTGAGAAGCTGGTCGCCCGAAACGAAGATTTCGAGGCCGCGCTTGTCGTTGCGGGAAATATCCTGGCGGATACGTCCGACGAGAACGTCGTACTTGCCCGTTGCGTCGATCGGCATCGGGTAGATCTTGTTCGCGGGATCGTCGCGGACGATGACGCCGGGAGCCTTCGAGAGGATTTCACGCGCCTCTTCCGGCGTGATTTCGTTCTCGAATTCGAGGTTCAGGGACTCGGAATGAGCGCGGAGAACCGGCACGCGGACGCTGGTGCAGGTGAGCATCAGGTTCGGGATGTGCATGATCTTGCGGGTTTCGTTGACCATCTTGAGCTCTTCCTTCGTGTAGCCGTTGGGCTGGAAGGAGTCGATATGCGGGAAGAGGTTGAACGCAATCTGCTGCGCCATGACCTTGGGCTCGACGCGTTCCGCGCCGTTGAGCACTTCGCGGGTCTGATCGAGCAGTTCCTGCATAGCGGGAGCTCCGCCGCCGGACGCCGCCTGGTAGGTGGAGGCGATGAGGCGCTTGAGTCCTTTTGCCTTGTGAAGCGGATAAACGGCAACTGCCATGATCGCTGTGGTGCAGTTCGGGTTCGCAATGACGCCGTGATGCTTGAACGCGTCTTCGGGGTTGATTTCCGGAACGACGAGCGGCACATCCTCTTCCATGCGGAAGGCGCTGGAGTTGTCGATCATGACGCATCCGGCATCGACGCAGGCCTGACGGTAGAGTTTGGAGATATCGGAGCCGGCGCTGAACAGAGCAATGTCGACGCCCTTGAAAGATTCCGGTTTCATCTCCTCGATAGTGATCTCCTCGCCTCTGAATTTCACTTTCTTTCCGGCGGAACGCGCGGATGCGAGCAGTTTAATGGAGGCAACCGGGAAATTTCTCTTTTCCAGGGTCTCGATCATTTCGACGCCGACGGCGCCCGTTGCACCGGCGACAGCCACATTCATAGGTCTTCCCATTTTGTTCGATTCTCCCAAAATGTATCAGTTTGATTTTCGCCAGCCGCCGAATCGTTACGGCGATGGCATAACCTAGTAATATACACCCCTCTTATGAAAATGCAAGAATTTTTCTGAAATTCACCGTCCCTTCGCTCCTGGCCGCAGTTGAAATGCTTTCCAGAACGCATAAAACTTTTCCGCAGAAGTGCTTGATTTTTTCAGCTTTAAGGTTATGAGCGATGTCTTCGCAGAAAAATACGGGTTTGACAAATGAAGGGATTGTGTCTCTTATAACATCCGGGGGAAAACTTTTTTGATTCAGCTTGAATTTCATCTGCTGAATATGTATATTTCTGACCAACTAAAAAAAAGGATCCCTTATGAGCTTTACTTCCGTTCTGCCGTTTGATGCCGTTTTTACGAAAACGGAGACCGTTTCGGAACTTCAGATTTCCGCGCTTCCTGCGGATTGTTCCGCGATCAAAATTGAACTTCGCGCGGATTCTCCCGCACATAAAACCGCAGTCTTCCGCTGCAGTGTCCGGCAGGAGGGGAGGGATGAGGTGACAACGGTTCCGGTCCGCGTCACTCCGCCGAGTACGGTCGCGCTTGAAACGTTCTGCTCAATTCAGCCGGGAATCCCGGTTCAGTTGCGCGTGGAGCGCCTGCCGGAAGATCCCGCGGATGAATGTGCGGATCCGGTTCATGTCTCCTCGGTGACTGTTTCCGCGGTGAAGCCGCTTGCGGAGCCGGTTACTGTCGAAAATACGCCGGGGTACAACTCATGGCCGATGATCGCGGCGGACTCGAAAGAACTGGTTTGTCTCTACTGCCGCGGACTCGGACACACGATCGGCGACGGCGACCGCAATGTTTTCGCGCGGCGGTCTTTTGATTTGGGGCGGACGTGGTCGGATGAAATTTCCGTTTCCGCTCAGCCGGAATTCGGCGAAGTCCCCGTCGGCAAGGGAAATGACCTGAACGGAAACATTCTCTTCTGGGTGCGCTGCTGCGGTCCGGTCTGGCCTGCGCGCTATCATGCGCTCTACCGTGTGACGGACGGGAAATTCGAGGAGATCGCGCGGGTTCATTTGAATCCGGAACCGATGCAGATTACCGATATTTTCTCTGTTCCCGGCGTGGGGCTGATGTCGCTCTGGTTCGCAACAGATTATCAGAAAACCGGTTCGTGGGGAGTGGTGACAAGCTCCGACAACGGGCTCACCTGGGTGCAGCGGACGGTCGGCGCGGATCTTCCGCTGATGGATCTCCCGACGGAACCCTCCGCCGTGTATCTCGGCGACGGACGCATTCTGGTGATTGCCCGGACGGAGAACGGGGAGAAGACAACCCGCCGCGCGCAATTCCAGCTGGAGTCGCGCGACTTCGGAGCGACATGGACGTGTGCGCGGACGAATATCGGTGAAGTGTTCGGTTCCACGCCGAGCCTGATTTACGATTCTGCAACAGGGCTGGTTTTCAACTGGTATTATCAACGCGGACGCGGCATTCTGCGCCGCCGGATTGCAAAGGCGGACGATGTCTTCGGTCATCCGCTTGCGTGGCCGGAATCGGAAGCAATCGCGCTCGGCGGTGTATATCCGTGGGATGCGGGGAATGTGAATGTGGTCGCGATGAACGGAAAGCAGGTCGCGGCGTGGTATTCCGGGCTTGCGCCGGACACGGCAATATATACGGCGACAATTTAACCGAATTTTCATACTTCTGCAATTATCCGGCAATACTTCTGTGCTATTATATAGGAAAACACAGGAGGTGTCTCATGACGGCAAAAGAAATTGCAGAACTGAAAGAATTCGCCCGGGCTTACGGATTTGAACTGGAACTGACGGTTACGCCGAAGCCCGTCGTCATGCTTGATCTGCGGAAAGAAGAAACAGAGAACGAAGAGAAAAATCGCGCGACCGCTTGATTTTTTCCCGTTTCCGCTGTATAATTCCGGTAAAAAACTTTTCGAGAAAAAGAGAGAGCTGCCATGCATGGTTTTTACCGGATTTCCACTTGCGTCCCGCGCCTGAAAGTCGCAGACGTCCGCTACAATATTGACGAGATGAAACGTCTCGCCGCAATGCCGCAGAACAACGAGGCGGCGGTGATTCTGTTTCCGGAACTTGCGGTGACGGGCTACACCTGCGCCGATCTGTTCCATAACTCCGCCCTGCTGGAAGCGGCGGAACGGGGCGTCGCTGAACTTGCGGCGGCGTTCGCCGGACTCGGCACGCAGATCATCGTTTTCGGCGCGCCCGTGTGCTTCCGCGGAAGACTCTTCAACGCCGCTGTTTTCGTGCAGAACGGACGTATCCTCGGCGTGGTTCCGAAAATCAATCTGCCGAACTACCGCGAATTCTATGAAAAACGCTATTTCTCTTCCGGACGCGGCATCCGCAATGAATCCTTCCGGTTCGCCGGATTCGACAATGTCCCGTTCGGCGTTGACCTGATTTTCGACGTTTCCGCGGAACTGCGCATCGGCTCGGAAATCTGCGAGGACATGTGGACGACGATTCCGCCCAGCTCGCAGCTTGCTCTCAACGGTGCAACTCTGCTGCTGAACCTTTCGGCGAGCAATGAACTTGTCGGCAAATCCGAATACCGCCGCGAACTTGTGCGCGGACAGAGCGCACGCTGTGTCGCCGCATACGCTTATGTTTCCGCCGGCGTTCATGAATCCACCACGGATATCGTCTGCGGCGGACATGCGGTTATCGCGGAAAACGGCAGTGTGCTGCTTGATTCCGATCGTTTCTTCCGCGACGGGCGCGTGTTTCAGGCGGATGTGGATCTGCGGCGCATTTGCGCGGCGCGGCTTTCCGACTCGCCCTATGCGAACAGCGTTGAAATGAATACGGAAAGCGGATACCGCATGATCCCCGCTCTTCCGGTTCCGGAGCCCTCCGGTCTGCACCGCGCGGTCGCTCCGCATCCGTTTGTTCCTTCGGACAATGCCGTTCGAGACGTCCGCTGCCGGGAAATTTTCTCGATCCAGTCCGCGGGACTTGCCAAGCGAATCGAACATACGTCTGCGAAAAAACTTGTCATCGGAATTTCCGGCGGGCTCGATTCCACGCTCGCTCTGCTGGTCTGTGTCAACACTCTGAAACTGCTGAACCGTCCGGCGGATGATGTGATTGCGGTCACCATGCCCGGTTTCGGCACAACGGGACGCACTTACAACAACGCCGTCGGGCTCTGCCATGAGCTCGGGACGGAACTTCGGGAAATCAGCATCAAAGAGGCATGTCTTGAGCACTTCCGCAACATCGGACACGATCCCGAAGAGCACAATGTCGTTTATGAGAATTCCCAGGCGCGCGAGCGCACGCAGATTCTGCTTGATATCGCAAACAAAGTCGGCGGCATCGCAATCGGAACCGGCGATCTCTCCGAATCCGCGATGGGATGGTGCACCTACAACGGCGACCACATTTCCATGTACAGCGTCAACTGCTCGGTTCCGAAAACCCTGATCCGCTACGTCATCGGCTGGGTCGGCGACAATTCCACCGCGCAGGTCCGCGCGATTCTGCAGGACATCATCGACACGCCCGTCAGCCCCGAACTTCTGCCCGCCGCGCAGGACGGAACGATTCAGCAGAAGACGGAAGACATCATCGGGCCGTATGAGATACACGATTTCTTCCTCTACCATTTCCTGAAGTATGGCGCCGCACCCGAAAAGCTCCGCTTCCTTGCGGAACATGCGTTCGCCGGAACCTACACCGCCGCCCAGATTGAGACCTGGCTCAAAACCTTCCTCCGCCGTTTCTTCACACAGCAGTTCAAACGCAGCTGCATGCCGGACGGTCCGAAGGTCGGCACGATCAGCCTCTCGCCGCGCGGTGACTGGAGAATGCCTTCCGACGCCTCCTCCGCAGTCTGGTTCAGTAATCTGAACGGAACGCTCTGACGCTCCGGCGGAAGAAAGCGAGGCACGGCATGAGTCTGTTCCAACTGGTTTCCGAATACGCGCCGTCGGGCGATCAGCCCGCCGCGATCAAGGCGCTTGCCGACGGACTGAAAAGCGGGCGGCATTTCCAGACCCTGCAGGGGGTGACGGGGTCGGGCAAAACTTTTACGCTCGCAAATGTCATTGCGCAGCTGGACCGTCCGGTGCTTGTGCTTTCGCACAACAAGACCCTTGCCGCCCAGCTCTACAGCGAATTCAAGGCGTTCTTTCCGCACAACGCGGTTGAGTACTTCATCAGTTATTACGATTACTATCTGCCGGAATCGTACATCCCGCAGACGGACACCTACATCGCGAAGGATGCGAGCATCAATGAGAACATTGAACGCCTGCGCCTCTCCGCCACGGCGTCGCTGATTGAACGGCGCGACGTGATTGTCGTCGCCAGCGTCTCCTGCATTTACGGTTTGGGGTCGCCGTCGGATTACGAGGACATGTGCATCGAGCTGCGCACGGGCATGGAGATGAACCGCGATGTTCTGCTGGAGCATCTTGTCGCCATTCAGTACACCCGCAACGATCTCGCTCCCGAAAAGGCGGAGTTCCGCGTGCGGGGCGATTGCGTGGATGTCTTTCTCGCTCAGAAGGAGGAGTTCACCCGCATTGAATTCTGGGGTGATACCATTGAATCCATCTCCCGGTGCGACATGACGACGGGGAAGGTTCTTGCGAAACTCCAGAAGACTTTCATTTTCCCGTCGAAGCTATTCGTCATGCCCCAGGAGAAGCTGGACGCGGCGACGTCGTCCATCCTCGCGGAGATGAAGGATCGTGTGAAGGAGCTTGAAGGTCAGAACAAACTCGTGGAAGCGCAGCGTCTGTTCCAGCGCGTGAACTACGATCTGGAAATGATGCGCGAAATCGGCTACTGTTCGGGCATTGAAAACTATTCGCGTCACCTCGCCGGACGCGCTCCGGGCTCCCGTCCGTACTGTCTGCTCGATTTCTTCCAGAAAGATTTCATCACGATGATTGATGAATCGCATGTGACGATTCCGCAGGTGCAGGCGATGTACCGGGCGGACCGCAATCGCAAAGTCACGCTCGTTGAACACGGCTTCCGTCTGCCTTCCGCGCTGGACAACCGTCCGCTCAAATTCGAGGAGTTTGAAAAGCTGACCGGCGACACCGTTTATGTTTCCGCCACGCCCGCGGATTACGAGCTTCAGAAATCCGGCGGAACGGTGATTGAACAGGTCGTGCGCCCGACCGGACTGCTTGATCCTGAAGTTGAAATCCGTCCGCTCGGTTCGCAGGTTGACGACGTTATGGAGGAAATCCGCAAGACCGCTGCGCTGGGCGGAAGAACGATTGTCACCACGCTTACGAAAAAGAGCGCGGAGCGTCTCGCCGATTATCTCTCCGAACTCGGAATGCGCGTGAAATATCTTCACTCCGAAATCGACGCCATTGAGCGTGTCCGGATTCTTTCCGAACTGCGCGACGGCGCGTTCGACTGTCTGATCGGCATCAACCTTCTGCGCGAAGGCATCGACTTGCCGGAGGTTCGGCTCGTTGCGATTCTCGATGCGGACAAGGAGGGCTTCCTGCGTTCCGAACGTTCGCTGATTCAGGTCGCCGGCCGCGCCGCGCGAAACGCCGAGGGGCGGGTCATTCTCTATGCGGATATCATCACCGATTCCATAAAAAAACTTCTTAAAGTTACGAAGGAACGCCGCGCGAAGCAGATTGCCTACAACGAAGCGCATCACATCACGCCGAAAACAATCATCAAGAAGAAGCGTGAAACGATCGAAGAGACCATTTTCGGATATGACGAATCGAAGGAGGAAAACAAAACCTTCCTTACGGTGGCGGAAGGTCGCGCGCGTTACACCGCCGGTTCCGGACGCGGCAAAAAGAAGGCGGAGAACACAAAATCCGCACCGCCGCTTTCGCAGATGGATGTTACGGAGATCATTTCCGAGCTGGAGCGCGAGATGATGGAGGCTGCGGAAGCGCTTGAGTTCGAACGCGCCGCCGAACTGCGCGACAAAATCCGGAAGATTGAAAAAGGAGAACTCAAATTATGCTGAAATATTTTTCTCTTCTGCTTCTTCCTCTGTTCGCGTTCTGTCTGAATGCGCAGGAACAGACGGTGGAGCTCGGGCGCGAATCGCGCATTGATTCCGTTCTCGCATCGGTGAACGGTGATCCGGTGACTCTGCTCGACGTCATGCTTGAAAGCGGACGCGACGAGAGCCGTCTGGCTTCCATGTTCACCGGTGAACGCCTCTATGAGGAGACCGCGAAGGTGCGCCGCAAAATTGTGGAGGAGATCGTGATCCGCAAGCTCATTTACAACGAATACAAAGAGCATCCGTTTGACATTAAAAAACAGCATGTCGAGGACGTTGTGGATTCGATTGCCCGGGGCATGGGCGACGGCACGCGCGCCGGGCTTGAACGGCGTCTCAAGTCATTCGGGGCGACGATCCGCGAGGTTCGGGAGAAGGCGCGGGAAAAAATCGCCGTCGACGTTCTTCTGATGGAGCACTGCGACCGCCGGGTCTTCATCACTCCGCGTCAGGTCTACGAATATTATGAAGCGAACAAAGAGAAATGGACTTCCCCGGAACAGATTTCGCTTCAGCTTCTGCTCATCCGCAAGGATGCGGGGAAGGACGCCGCCGCGGTTGTGCGCGATCTGGCGAAGATGCTGGACGGTGCAGATGAAACGACTTTTTCACGCATCACACGGGAGAATACCGAGGGGCCGAACGCTTCGAACGGCGGAAAAATCGGAACGATTGAGCGGGGTTCGCTCCGTCCGGAGTTCCAGTCTGCACTGAAGGATGCGGAGACCGGCACGGTCGCCGGACCTGTCGAAACGGCGGAGGGCTTTTATTTCCTGCGTGTTGCCGAACGGATTCCGCCCGTGAAAAAGCCGTTCCGCGAAGTCGCGGAGAGTATCCGTCAGGAACTTTTCCGGGCGGAAGTGGAAAAATTGAGAACCGAATACCGGAAGAAGCTGCTGAGACTGGCGGTCGTCCGGTATTATTTCTGATAAAAGAAACATAAAAAAGGGTAAGAAATGAACACAAGCATCACTTTTTCGTTCCCGTTGGAGCGTCCGCACTGCGGCGTCCCGATGGCGAACGGCAACTTCGGAGCACTGGTCTGGGGCAAGGACACGCTCAATCTCACCGTCAACCAGAATGATCTCTGGGATCACCGGGGCGGCGAGCTGATCGACGAACGTGACTCGTACAGCCGTCTGGTTGAATACGCCGAAGCCCACCGTTTCGACCATTCTCTGAACGAGACTCTGCACCGCACTCAGACGTTTGAAGGACGTCCCCGCCGCCTGGCGGTCGGACGTTTCGATTTCCACTTTGCGGACGGCGTCCGTCCGGTGACTGCGGAGCTGACCTATGCAACCGGGACGCTGCGCGTGACTTTGAGTTCGGGCGCATCCGTTTCGCTCGTTGTTGCGCTGAAACAGAACATCATGTACGTGGATGATCCGTCGCACGCAATCACGCGCGTTTCACTGCATCCCGCATCCGATTTCCCGAAAGTCCGCGATTTCAACGGAAAACGCGGCGTTGCTCCGTATGAACTGCTGGAAGACGGCTGGCGGATCGTCCTTCCGGAAGATCCCGGCATGATCTTCCGCGCCGTCCGCACGGATTACGGATTCAAAGTCTTTACCGACAACGACGGAGACGATACCAGCCGTGCGGAGCAGATCGCTTTCGCCGCGGACTGGTGGGGCAAGTTCTGTGCGAAAACCGCCCGTGTCACCACGCCCGACGCCTGGTGGAACCGGTTCTACGACTTCAATCTCTACAAGCTCGGCGCGGCAACTTGTCCGTTCGGCAAGGCGAGCGGTCTTCAGGGTCCATGGCACGAGGAGTATCAGGAAGCCAAGTGGTCCGGCGACTTCCATTTCAACGTCAATGTTCAGATGATTTACGGTCCGCTTGCCCAGCTTGGCGTTCCGGAGCACATGCTCCCGCTGTTCGACCTGATCGAATCCCCCGCGTTCCAGTCGGCAATGAAGCACAATGCGCACGCGCTCTTCGGTGTGGACGATGCGCTCTGGCAGACCCATGCGGTGGACGACCGCGGCATTCAGTGCGGCTGGATCAGCATGGGCTCAATCATGGATCCCGCGTGCGGCGCGTGGACTGCTCTGCTCTATTACGATTACTGGCGCACGACCGGGGACATTACATTCCTGCGCGACCGCGCGTATCCCTACATCTACGGCATCATGCGCGGCTACGAGGAGATGCTCCGCGACTTCAATATCCCGCTTGCGATTTCCGCGGAATATGCGTGTTCGAATCCGGACATGACCACGGTTGCCGGACGCAATCCGTCGTATCAGCTTGCGGCAATCCGCAGACTTGCGATGATTCTGATTGAGATTTCCGCCGTTCTCAAGCGCGAGGAACGCCCCGTCTGGCGTCAGATTCTCGACCGCGTTCCGCCCTATTCGGTTGTCGGAGGCTACGATTATTACGGAGGACGCGCCGAAAAGCGTATCGGAATCTGGGAGGGTCAGGACCTCGCGAACTGTCACCGCCACCATTCGCACCTCGGTTCGATCTGGCCGTTTGATTCGCTTCCGGAGCATCCCGATGCGGAGATGGAGGAGATTGTCGCCAACTCCATTGATCACTGGATTGCGATGGGCTTCGGACAGTGGAGCGAATGGTGCATTCCGTGGGCGAACATCATCTACACCCGCGTGGGACTGCACGAGGCGCCGATGCAACTGTTCAACATCTGGCGCGAGATTTTCGTCAACGAGGGCCTCTGCACGGTCTATCTGCCGCGTATGCTGAGTCTGATCGCGCACCGCCGTCATGACATTGCGAAGCCGAAAGCGGACAACGAAGTCATGCAGCTGGACGGTTGCGGCGGATTCCTGGACGCCTTCACCCAGATGTGCGCTTATTCGCAGTTCGGCAAACTCCGCCTGTTCCGGGGAATGCCGGACAAGTGGCAGGACGTTTCGATTGAGAACCTGCTTCTCCCCGGCGGAAAACGTCTTTCCGCTCGGAGAAACGGCAAAACGGAGCTGATCTGATTCCGTTGCGGTTTATTATTGCGCGGCATGATCCGCGAGCAGCCCGGCGAGATTCGGAAGAAGAATGTTGTCGGGCTGAATTTTGTACAGCCGCCGCATCGCATCCGCCGCGGCGGCGTAGTCTTTCCGCAGATAGTGAATCTGGAACTGGACAACGTATGCGCCGTAGAAGTACGGCGCGAGCTTTTCGGCGTGTCGGGCGAAGAGCAGGGCGTCGTCGAATCTCTGCTCCCGCGTGAGCAGAAGCGCAAGACGGATCCAGCAGATTGCCGCAGAAACGCGGTTCAGTCCGGATATATCGAAATTTTTGAGCTCCTGAAGAATTTTCTCCGCCTTCTCGGCGTTTCCCTGCCGGCGCGCAATCCGGTAGTAAAGAACGAGCATGGAGGGGCAGAGTTCGTCTTTTTCGGTCATTTGCAGAGTGCGTTTGACGATGTTCTCCTCCTGTTCGGACGGCTTGAGCGACTTCAGGGCTCCAAGGAAGTCGCGCAGCATAAACTGCATGTCGTTTTTCGGATGATAGACGCCGAGCCATGCAAGATGGTCGGAGAGTGTGCGGAAGTAATCGCGGAATTCGGGATCCTCGTTTATTTCCGGCGAGCATTCGCGCAGATTCTGCAGTGCGGCCAGAGTGCTTTTCAGATTCCATTCGGATGCCGCCGCGCGGAGCGCATGGAAACGGGAGAGCGCGGTTTTCTCCGGGATGCGGCGCATCCGTGCCTCCGCCTTCGGCTTGAAATGAAAAAAAGCGAGCGCGAGGAGCAGGAGAATCAGCAGAGGAGTTGAAACGGCGTTTGCAATCCGCAGCCGGGAACGCCATGTCGGACGGTTCCGGAGATTCTCAATGTCGCACCGGATCTGGGCGACGTTTTTATAGCGTCGTTCGGGCGATTCCGAGCAGCATTTCAGTGCGATCCGGTTCAGCGCGGCGACCTTGCGGAGCTTGAGTCCGGAGGGCAGAACGGGAAAGTCGGAGGCGTCCATTCCGGAATAGAGACAGTAGATGATTTTCCCGATGGCATAGATGTCCGCCGCAATGCCGTCCGCATCGTTCCATGTCGGACGGAATCCGGTTGTGCCGCCGTGCGCGGGCTCCAGGATCGGCGCCATGAGCCCCGGATCCCCGATTTTGAGCCTGCCATGCAGAAACAGAATATTTTCGGGTTTCAGGTCGTGATGGGCGATTCCGTTCACATGAAGCTGCTCGACTCCGTCGAGAATCTCGGAGATGCAGTTGAGCATTTCCTCTTTGGATAGCTTGTGTGCATAAATACGGTAGGCGAGAGTGTCGGGATTGTAGCGCGACTGCACGTCTCCAGTGTCGTCGGCCAGCTCGGTGACATAGTAAAGATATTCGTTTGTTTTCCCGATGTAGAGAATGTCGAGGAGGTTTTCGTGGCGGTTTGCGACATTCCGGTAAAGGGAGATTGCGTTTTTTTCGGCTTCGATCTGTTCTCTGCTGCGTCCGCGCACGAGATCGATGATGCGGATTGCGCGCCGGATGCCGTCGTAATCGACGCCGAGCCAGACCGTGCTGCTTCCGCCCTGGCCGCATTGCTCCACAATATTGAAATCGGGAATGTACGGCGTTTTCTGGGGCATGGTCAGACATCCAGTTCTTTTGCCATTTGCCGCAGTTTTTCTTCCATGCGCTGACGGATGGAGTAGACGGTTGCCTTCGGGAGGTCGAGGAAATCCGCCGTTTCGCGGACGCTCCTGTTCTGGATTTCGAGCATGTAGAAAAGCTGGTAATGTTCCGCGGAGGATTCTTCTTTGAGTTTGCGGAGGCTTTCCTTTTTGATATAATCCTGCCATTCCGCCTCGTAGAGATCATCGAGACAAGCCTCGTCGGGAGTGAAATCAAGGACTTTCTCCTGTTTGTAAACGGCGCGGAGCATATCGTTTGCGCGGGCGCGGATAATGGTTCTGAGATAGTCGCGGAACCGTCCTTTTGAACTGTCATACGAGAAAGTTGCGGATTGTTTGAAAACTGAGAGCATGACGTTCTGCACGAGATCGTCGAGGGAGTTTTCCGGAATGCCGCAGTCTTTTCCATGCAGTTTGATAAGCGGCTGATATTGCTGGAAAAAACGGTTCCACGCCGGAGAATGTTCATCTCCGATATTGTTTACGACGCTGAAATGTGTAGTAAAGCTCATAGTCGTCCCCCCGGTTAGAATGTTCCGGCCGACCCGCCGGAACTGTAACCAATATAACACGAATAAACAGAATTGTCAAATTTTTACGAGACAAAAATCCGTTTCTTTTTTGAAAATCTCTGTTTTACTTGCGGATCATGGCGTAGAGCTGGCGGATTTCTTCCGGCCAGAGCGTTTCGTCAATGGTTTCAAGTACCATCGGAATGTTGTCGAAACGGGAGTCGTTCATCAAAAGCTCAAAAGCGCCGAGACCAAGCTCGCCGGCGCCGATGCTGTTGTGACGGTCGAGGTGTCCGCCCAGTTTGCTCTTCGAGTCGTTCAGATGCACGCCGCGGAGATAACGGAATCCGATCAGACGCTCGAATTCATCCATCGTGGCGGCGTAGCCTTCCGGAGTCTTGAGGTCGTAGCCGGCGGCAAAGGTGTGGCAGGTGTCAAGACAGACTCCAATGCGGGACTGGTCTTTGATGCGTTCGATGATGTAAGCAAGATGCTCAAACCGCCAGCCGAGGTTGCTTCCCTGTCCGGCGGTGTTCTCGATGACGGCCGTCACGCCTTCCGTTTCGGAAAGAGCGGTGTTGATGCACTCCGCAATCAAGGCAAGACACTCCTCGTCGGAGATGGCTTTCAGCGAACTGCCCGGATGAAAATTCAGCCGGTTCAGACCGAGCGCCATGCAGCGTTTCATCTCGCCGATGAAGGAGTCGAGCGACTGCGCGCGCTTTGCCGGATCCGGGTTGCCCATGTTGATCAGATAGCCGTCGTGGGGGAGTATGTGGTCTGGGGTAAAACCGCATTCGGCGCAGTTCCGTTTGAAGGCGGCGATTGACTCTTCCGGAATCGGCGCGCTCTTCCACTGACGCTGATTTTTGGTGAACATGGCGAAGGCTTTTGCACCGATCGCTTTTGCATTCAGCGGAGCGTTTTCCACTCCGCCCGAGATTGATACATGGGCTCCGATATATTTCATGATTTCCCCTTTCTCTTCAGAAAACGTTCCGCCGCCTGTGCGCAGAGCAAGCACAGAAACGGCAATGCCGGGAGCAGAAAGCGCGGGTAGCCGCCCGGTCCGACCACTGCCAGATAATATACACTGAAAAGAAGAAATAACAGGGGCGTCATCCATTTTTTTTCAAAAATAGCAAAGCCGAGTTCGCATGCCGCACCCGCGTAAGTTGCAAGAAGAAGCAGAATCAGCGGCGTCAGAAGAAACGGAAGCCAGAGCCGCCCGTCGAAATAATGACGGATTCCCGCGAACAGACCGTCCTTGATGATGACATCCCACGTGCCGCGTCCGCCACGCGTGAGCTTCAGGTTCTCCAGAAAAGTCGGAACGTCCGGAACCAGTTTCGAGGGATTGAAGAAAAGACGCAGATAGGTTCCGGGGTGTTTCATCAGAATTGAGGAAAGATAGTGCTCCTCATAAGTCAGACACGCATCGCGGTCCGGAAATTTCGTTTTGTCCGCAAACGTTTTCTCAAAGGTTATGGCGTACTGGTCGCGGTAGAACTGCGCGGGGAGGTTGTTGACGCGGCTCTCCACGACGGATGCGTTGTGGCGGAGCGAATCGGCGGAAACCTCGTCGATCCGCCAGCCGGAGCCGATCGCATGGTTGCGGAGAATCCACGGGGCAAGCAGAACAGCGAAGACCAGAACCGCACCCGCCGCGCGGAGAATTCGTTGTTTCGCGGTTCCCGGAACGAACAGCGAAACAAATGCGCAGGGCAGAATCCAGAGGACGTTCAGCGGCCGCGTCAGCGCGGCCGCGGCGCCGGCGCCGGCGGTCAGGAAAAGCGGAAGATTCCTGTGTGTCCGGAGAAAACGGAGAAAGAAGAGGAGTTCGAACGAAACCATTGTCACAAACATTCCTTCGGAGAGGAACATCGGGGCGAATGCGATTTCGGTCGGAGAGAACATCAGCAGGAGCGAGGCGGTCAGCGCAAGACGTTTGTTCCCGGTGAATTCCAGCGCCGCCTGATACAGAACCGGAACTGCAAGTGCGGAGACAGCACAGTTCATCAGGATGCAGAACAGCAGACTGTTTCCGCTCACCGCAAGCGAGAATGCGAGAAATGCCGGATAGAGCGGCACGCGGAGCGCGGTCGGAATGCCGGAGGCGTCCGCATAGGTGAAGCTGTTCTGAAGCGAGCGCGCGGGGGCGAGATAGGTTGCGGAATCGATCCGCATCAGCAGTTCCGGCTCCATCATTCCGCGCAGTCCGTAAAGGGCGAACAGCAGGAACGCCGCGAAAAAGAGCAGAAGATGAACGGTGTATTTTTTCATTCGCAGAGGGTCTCCGCCTGAACGATGTTTGCCCGCAGAACTTCCGCGGGGATCGGGTCGCCGATGTTCGCTTCGAGCAGCCGGAGGAACTCCGCGCGGGGGACTTCGACGGCGCCGAAGCGTCCGAGGAGCGGCGTGAGAACCTGGGTATCGAGCATGGTCACGCCGCATTTCCGCAGAGTCGCGACGGCGGAGAGAAGCGCGAATTTCGAGGCGTCGGTCTCGAGGTGAAACATGCTTTCGCCGCAGAAGACGCGTCCGAGGGAGATCCCGTACATGCCGCCGACGAGTTCGCCTTTTTCGTTGCAGGCTTCGAAGCTGTGAACATATCCGGCTTTGTGAAAATCTCGGTAGGCGCGGCGGATTTTCGCGGTGATCCATGTGCCGTCCTGTCCTTTGCGCGGGACGCGGGAGCAGTTCGCGATGACGTCTTCGAAACGTTCGGAGATTTTGAGGTGAAAGCGGTGCTGGCGGAGCGAGCGTTTCAGACGCGAGGGAATGTGGAGACTGTCAAAATAGAGCACGCTCCGCATCGGCGGGGTGAACCAGAAAACTTCGCGTTCGCGGATCGGCCAGGGGAAAATCCCGTGCGTATAGGCGTCGATGAGCATCGGGAGATTCAGCGACGGCGTATAGCCGAGACATCCCTCGTCGTCCGCCTGTTCCGGCGGGGGAAACATGGAGGGGCGGGTCATTCCGCCGACTCCAGCAGCATGGTGCGAAGCGTGTTGAGCGCTTTGGCCGCGGTTCGTTTGCGCACCTGGTCACGTCCGCCACGGAAATGACACTCCAGAATCACGGTTTTTGTATGCAGGCGGACTCCGATGTAGACGAGTCCGACCGGTTTTCCGGGCGTTGCGCCGCCGGGGCCGGCAATGCCGGTTACGGAAATTGCGGCGTCGGCTTTCGCGCGGTCTGCAATGCCGTTGACCATCTCTTCGGCGCATTCGCGGCTGACTGCGCCGACGGTCCGGAGGGTCTCTTCAGAAACTCCGAGGAAGCGCATTTTGATTTCATTCGCGTAGGAATTCACACCGCCGAGGAAGGCGTTGGAGGAGCCGGGAACGGCTGTGATCTGTTCGGAAATCATTCCGCCTGTGCAGGATTCCGCGGTTGCGAGCATGAGCTTTTTCGCTTCGAGCAGACGCAGCACGTCTTCGGGGAGCGAGGTTACGCCCGCAGGCAGGACGTTGGCGCGGAAGAGTTCGCGTGCTTCGGAGGCAACCCGTTTCAGCAACGCTTCGTCCTTCGAGGTGAGAAAGAGACGGACGAGTCCGGGCTGAGCGCAGTAGGCGGCGGAGACTTCCGGTATGAGATGCGGTTCGAGAAGGTCTTCCACTTCGGATTCCCCGATTCCGGCGATCCGGAACAGATCGGTATAGACCCTGTCTGTCTGTTTCGTTTTGAGAAGCGGGAGAACCGAATCTGTGAACATCGGCTGGAGTTCGGAGGGTGGTCCCGGCATGAGGATGATCGTTTTCCCGTTCCGTTCGAGATGAATTCCCGGAGCGGAGCCGTATCCGTTCGGGATGGCTTCTGCGCCTTCGGGAAGTTCCGCCTGGCGGATCCAGTGAACCGGCGCGGTTCCGGAATGAAGTTTGTGCCAGTATTCCTGCACGGCGTGTTCCGCTTCGGGGCGGCGGATGAGCGGAACGCCGAACCAGTTCGCGACGGCGGACTTGGTCAGGTCGTCCGCGGTGGGGCCGAGCCCGCCGGAAGTGAGGACGATATCGGCGCGGGAGAACGCGTAGTCGAGAGCTCCCCGGATATCGGCGTCGCGGTCGGGAACTTCGAGCGAGAGTTTCGGAATGATGCCGTTTTCGAGCAGTTTTTCTCCGAGAAAAGCGAGATTTGTGTTGACGGTGGATCCCTTCAGCAGTTCATCGCCGATGCAGAGCAGTGCGACTTCCATGACAACCTCCTTATTTGGAAACAAGCGAGACTTCGTTCAGGCGTTCCTCCACGAGGACGCGGTATTTTTCAAGTTCTTCGGAGGAGAGGTCCGGCGGAATGAAAATCTTTTTGCCGAGATGCACGGAGACCTTCGAGAACGGTTTTGGAATCTGGAAACGGTCCCAGCTGTTCAGTTCCCAGCAGGAACTGTAGTTGATTGCGAGCGGGACAATCGGCACGCCGAGCTTGCTTGCGGCGTAGATTGGCCCCTGGCTCATGTGATAGCGGGGGCCGCGCGGTCCGTCGGGGGTGAAGCAGACGAAGTTTTTCGCTTCGATTGCTTCAAGCACGCCGTGGAGCGCGGAGTATCCCTTTTTGCGGCTGGAGCCGCGGATGCTGCGGACGCCCATCTGCCCGGCAAGATCTGCGATGTACTGTCCGTCGCGCGAGGCGCTGATGACGGCGCACGTCATTTTGCGCAGGTTTTCCGGGAAGAGAAGGGGGAAAAAGAGCAGTCGGTTGTGCCAGGTGACGCCGATTGCGGGCGGCTGCGGATTTGTCACTTCGCCCGACTCATCCACAATTTCCCGGCGCAGAGTCGAGCGCCAGAGGAGCAGCAGCCAGACGATCGGCTTGTAGATCCAGTCCGGCAGTTTCTTGATCTGTCTGAATTTCTGTTTAAGCGACATGTTTTTTCCCGTATTTGCAGATTTTGTTCAGGACGCATTGTGCGCACGCCGGGCGGTTCGCCTTGCAGATGCTGCGTCCGTGGACGATGACCAGATGCGAAAACTGGCTCCAGCGCTGCGGATCGAGATTTGCGCAAAGTTCGGATTCAATCTTCACAGGATCATCCGAATCGGTGATTCCGAGAAGATTTGTGATGCGTTTGACATGGGTGTCGACCGGAAGTCCGGGAACGCCGAAGGCGTCGCCGAGCACGACGTTGGCGGTTTTGCGTCCGACGCCGGGGAGAGAAGTGAGCTCCTCCATGGTATCCGGCACTTCGCCGCCGAAATCGGAGACGATGCGCTTGCATGCGCCGATGATGTTTGCTCCTTTTGCGCGGTAATAGCCGCAGCGGCGGATGATGGATTCGAGTTCCGCAGGATCCGCCTGCGCATAATCCTGCGCGGTGTGATACTTCGCGAAAAGATCAAGGGTCACGCGGTTCACCATCTTGTCGGTGCACTGTGCGGAGAGAATCGTTGCGATGAGGAGCTGAAGGGGCGTTGCGTGTTCGAGCGCGCAGACCTGGGGGCCGTACTCTGCTTCGAGCAGGTCGTAGATGAGATCGATCTTTTCCCGTTTTTTCATTTTCCCGCTTCATCCCTGCGGAAGACGCGGAGGAGTTCCTCCGGGGAGGTGATCGCGGTTCCGACTTTGCCGACGACGATTCCGGCGGCATGGTTTGCGATTTCCGCTGCTTCGTGTTCATCGGCTCCGGCGGCGCGGCAGAGCGTGTAGATTGCAATGACGGTGTCGCCGGCTCCGGAAACGTCGAAGACCTCTTTCGCCTTGGTCGGGATGGCGTGGAGCGGGGTGTTGTCGCGGAAGAGCGCCATGCCCTGCGCTCCGAGTGTTATGAGCAGAGAGTCGACGTTCCAGACGCGGAGGATGCGTTCGGCGACGAGCTTGAGATTGTCGTCGTTTTCCACGGGCGACACGGCGTCGTAGCAGTAGAGTCCGGCGAGTCCGAAGGCTTCGGAGCGGTTCGGGGTCATGACCGAGAGTCCCTGAATCTCCATCGGATGTCCGGGGTGCGGATCGAGCGAAGTGATGACGCCGTTTTCGCGGGCAACATCGGCGAGCCGCTGGACGGTGTCGCGGTCGAGCAGCCCTTTGTTGTAATCTTCAAAGATGACGGCGTCGATTTTGTGTTCGCGGATGAGCTTTGCGAGCCGTGCTTCCATCTCCGCCGCGACTTCTTTCGAGACGGGGAAGACGTCTTCGAAATCGACTCGGACGATCTGCTGGTTTGCAGTCATGACGCGCATTTTTTCGGTTGTTCTGCGGCGGTCGGAGAGAATGTTGGATTCGTCGACATGGTTGTCGGCGAGGAGTTTGCGGAGTTCATCGCCGGGGGCGTCGTTTCCGACGACGCCGAACGCGACGGCTTTTGCGCCGAACGAGGTGATGTTGCGCATGACGTTTGCAGCGCCGCCGGGTCTGCGTTCGGTGCGTTTGACCTGCAGGACGGGGACGGGGGCTTCCTGGGACATGCGGTTGGCGGAGCCGATGAGATAGACGTCCACCATGAGATCGCCGAGAACGGCGATGGACATATTTTTTGCACGGTTCAGAATTTCTTCAATTCGTTCGCAGGTGAGAGCCATAATCGGAATCCGTAGTTTATTTCAGTTTTTGAGGGAGGAGTTTATCGAAGCGGCGCAGTTTCTCCTCCAGGTTTTTCTGAAGAAGCGTGGTGTTGAAAATTCTGCGTTTGACCAGGAATTTCTGCTTTTCCCAGTCGCTGACACGCGCGGCGGAGCGGTCGAGACTGGATCTGATTTCCCTGATCTGATCCATGTTCAGGAGTTCCTGGTTGTTGCGGAGATAGATTGCCAGCACGTCGAGAGAGGAGAGCACCATGGAGATTTCCCCTTTGCGGAGGGAGTCGGGGTTGTCTCTCAGGAAATCCCCGCACTTCCGGCGGAGTTCATCGGCCTGGGCGGTAATGCGCTGGCGGTTGACGTGGAGAGCCATGGCACCCTCCCGCCGCAGCTGCAGCGGGAGAATGAAAACCAGATAGAGTTCGAACAGAACGATCAGGGAGAACATCATGACCGCAATGACCGTGATGTAATCCCGTTTCCGTCTGCATGAATATTTGCTTTTGAGATTGACGCGCATGATCGTTCCGTTCCTTTATCTGATATGATTACCAGGGCAGCTGCCAGTCGCCGCGCTCGTACAGGAAGTTGAGCGCGATTGCGACGCCGGCGAGTTCGCCGCCGCTCTTGCCGGAGATTCCGGTGACGGAGAACTTGCAGGTGTCGATGTTCTGCTGCCATGCGTAAGCCGGCAGTTTCGCCATCAGCGGATCCATGAACAGGGGACCCATGCTCTTGACAATGGTTCCGAGCACGATCATTTCCGGGTTGAAGACGTTGATGAGAGCGCCCATAGCCTGAGCGTTGCGCTCCATCACGCGGTCCCAGAATTCCAACGCGAACGGATCGTTGGCGCGGATGGCTTTTTCCAGGCAGATCGCGTCGATCTTGCTGTAGTCGCCGCCCGCGAGCTGAACGATCATGCTGTCCGGCTTGTCTGCGAGTTCACGGCGGAGATTGTTTGCCATGGCGACGCCGCCGCAGTAGGCTTCGTAGCAGCCGACAAGACCGCAGTTGCATTTGAGACCCTTGCTGTCGATGCTCATGTGACCGACTTCGCCGGCGAGGTTGTGTTTTCCGCGGAGGAGTTTTCCTCCGGCGATGATGCCGCCGCCGATACCGGTGGACATGGTGAGGTAGATCATGTCCTGCGTGCCTTTTCCGGCTCCGAAGAACCATTCGGCGAGTCCGGCGCCGTTGGCGTCGTTGTCGAAGAAGGCTTCCGTTTCAAACGCCTTGCCGAGATAGTCGCGGATGGGAACGTCGATCCAGCCGTTGAGGTTGCAGGGATTGCAGATGAGACCTTTGGCGAAATCCATCGGGGAAGGCGAGCTGATGCCGACCGCGCGGAGATCCTTCTTGGCAAGTCCGGCTTCCGCGAGGAGGCGTTCGCCTTCCGCGACGACGAGGGGGAGAACCTCATCCGGCTTTTTCATTTTGTTGCTGACGCGTCCGGATGCGAGGACCGTTCCGTCGCTCATCGCGAGACAGATTGCAATTTTCGTTCCGCCAATATCGAAGCCGAGAACGGGGAATTTTTCCGTAGACATGGTGCTGATGCTCCTTTTCTTTAAAGTTTTAGACAATATATGCCGTTTTTTTTCAATATGCAAGTTGCAATCAATGCAAAGTGCATTAAATTAGCACAGTATTTGAAATTTTAAACCCGCAAAATGGAGATTTTTGCCGAATGAACCTGTTTTTTTCCGCTTTTGTCCTGCCGCCGGTCGCCGACGGGTCCCTCACGTATGCATTTCTTCACTCCGATCTCATGGGTCAGGGGATCGTTATCGGGCTGACCCTGCTGTCGATTGTCACCTGGACTCTGATGCTGGAGAAGGGCATCGGACTCAAGCGCGCTTACAAGGGATCCAGAAGTTTTCTGGAGGAGTTCCGCCGCAAGAAGAATGTGATATCTCTGCGCACCCGTGCGGAGGATGATCCTTCGCCGGCCGCCCGTGTCTACGAAAGCGGATTCGCCCGCCTGGCTCAGTTCAACGGCGATGAAACGGGGATGAACATCACGCATTCTCGTCCGCTAACCCCGGTCGAAATTGATGTCGTCCGTTCCACGATGGAGGAAACCGTTGCCGACCAGATCGTAAAACTGGAGGACAAGGTTATCGTCCTGATGACGGCGGTCAGCATCAGCCCGTTCATGGGACTGTTCGGCACGGTGTGGGGCATCATGCTCGCGTTCACTGAAATGGCGATGGCGGGCAAGCCGGATATCCAGACTCTCGCCCCGGGCGTTTCGGGCGCTCTGCTTACAACCGTGCTCGGTCTGCTCGTTGCAATTCCCTCGCTCATCGGGTACAACTGGATCACATTCTACATTAAACAGGTGACCGTGTACATGGACAACCAGGTTGAGGAGTTCACGAACAAACTGAAACTCGTTGCAGTGGAAGCCGAAGCCCGCAAACAGGAGGAGAAGGAAAAAGAGGCGGAGAGAGGAAAAACGGAAGTGAAGCCGGAGCCTGCTCCGGAGGAGATTCCGCCGGAGTCTCCGGTCTACCGCCATGCCCAGCCGGAAGTTCCTCCCGTTCAGATTGTCTATCAGACTCCGCCTCCGCCGCAGCCCGCGCCGCGTCCGGCTGTAATTTACGCTCAGCCTCAACCCGCACCCCAGCCGGAACCGCAGCCCGCGCCGCAACCGGTTTATGCTCAGCCCGAGCCGCAGCCCGTTCCGGTACAGCCGGTCTATACTCCGCCTGCACCCCAGCCGGAGCCGCAACCCGCTCCGCAACAGGTCTATGTCCAGCCGGAACCTCAGGCTGCACCGCAGCCGGTTCCTCCTCCGCAGGCGTATGTTCCCCCTCCGCGCAGGCCTTACACTCCGCCGGTTCAGAACGGATACGCTCCGCAGTACCAGCGTCCCCCGATGCCCGGATACGGAGATGAGGAGGACTGAGCATGGCACGGCATCGTTTCAGCAATCCGCCGTTCGACCAGATCAACGTCACCCCCCTGATCGACACGTTGTTCTTTCTGCTGATCATCTTCATGATCACCGCACCCCTGCTGGAATACAGCATGGACGTCACGCCGCCGAGCTACAAGGCGGCGGACATCAAACCTGACGACAATTCCAAGATCGTCAACATCCACAAGGACGGCGTGATCATGTTCGAGGGGGCAAAGATGGAGCTCTCCGAGCTCGTGCAGCGTCTCACCGCTCTGCGTGACAGCGGACGCAAGTATAATTTCTTTCTTCGCGCCGACGCCAATCTGCGTTACGGAACGGTCATCGATGTGCTCCGCAACATCAAAAACGCGGGATTCAGCGATCTTTCTCTGATAACTTCCGCGGAGGAGTGAGGCTGTTATGCTCGGACTCTCCAGACCCATGCAGCTCTATCCCGACCTTCAGCGGGACTTCATCGGAAAGGGACTCAAGCGGTTCCTCTTCTGGACGATTCTTATTGTGCATGTGATATTTTTCATTCTGCCTTCGCTCTGGTATCTGTTCGGCGAGTGGCTCAAGCCGGAGGAGAAAGTGATTTCCGTCGCGCTTGTTGATTTTCCGACGGATGACCCGAACGCGGGCGGCGGCGGACCGGGCGCATCGACTCCGAATTTGGAAAAGGATAAACCCGGAGTATCCGATCCCCAGCCGGAACTGCCCGATCTGAAGCCAGTCAAAGGTCTTCCGGATGTGCCGGACGTTCCGGATATTCCGACGGTTCCGAAAGTTCCCGATGTGAGCTTTCCCGTTCCCAGACCGCCCAGGCCGAAGCCGCAGCCGAAAAAAAACGTCCCGAAAACAGAACCGAAGAAAACCGTTCCGAAAAAGACGGAAAAGAAATCGGCAAAAGAACCGAAGAAGCCAAGCGTGGAAGAGCAAATCCGGGCGCAGCGCGAAGCCTACCGTAAAAACAATCCGCCCCGCAAAGGCGTTCAGAACGGCGGAACGAAAGCCGGCGGCAGTTCGCGCGCCGGAGCGTATAAGGACCTTGCCAATGAGCTGCGCAGCATGCAGGGCTCGGGCGGCGGCACGGGCGGCGGAATCGGAACCGGACGCGGTCGTTCACGCGGTTCCGGAACAGGCGGATTCTATGACCCGACTCTCTCCGAACTGCTCAGGGCGATTGACCGCTACTGGGTCGATCCGCAGGTTTCCAGCAACTCTGCTCCCGATGCGGTGATCATCAAGCTGCGCGTCGACGGTCGCGGCGGAATTACCGTGCTCGGCGCGGAGACCACCCGCAATCCCGCGATCGACTCCGCCGTTTCAAATGTCCTGAAGCGGCTCCAGACGATCCGCGTTACCCCGCCCGAAAACCGCATTGCAAAAAATTATGAGATACGTTTGCGTATCAGAGAGGAATGACCGATGAACAACCGCCGCACCACGGAGATCCTGCTTGCATTCTGCCTGATTGTCGTTGCCGCGACCGGGTATATCCTTGTCACGGCACTCGACCGGCTTCGCTTTGAACTCGAAAGTCTTCATACCACTGTCCGCGCGCTGAATGAAAAAGTCTCTTCCTCCCCGCTCCGCGCGGCCGCTCCCGTCACACCGGAAAAGAGGAATGCGGATGTTCCGATGGCGAACGCGCAGTTCTTTGATCCGGACGCCGTTTCCGGCGACCGCTTCATCACCTCGATTGCGGCGGATACGAAGAACATGAATTATCTGATCAACAACGACGCCACGCTCGGCAATGCGCTGATGCCGCGTGTCATGGATTCGCTCGGCGTTCGCGCCTACGACGACCTCAACAAGTTTCTTCCGCAGATGGCGGAGTCGTGGAGTGTCTCTCCGGACGGGCTCCGCATCCGCGTCAAGCTCCGTGAAGGGATTCTGTGGCATGACTTCACCGACCCCGTGACGAAAAAGGTGTGGAAGGATGTTCCCGTCACTTCAGAAGATTTCAAATTCTATGTGGACGTCGTCAAGAACCCGAAAGTCGACGCCGCGCCGATGCGCACCTACCTGTCCGATCTCGACAGCGTCCGCGTTATCAACGACCGCGAGTTCGAGGTGATCTGGAAGAAACGCTATTTTCTTTCTCTTGACATGACCCTTTCGCTCTCTCCGCTTCCGCGTCATCTTTACCATGCCTATGAAGGTCCGTTCGATCCGGAGCGGTTCAACAATGACAACGAGCGCAACCGCATTCTTGTCGGCTGCGGTCCCTACCGTTTCATCAAGTGGGACAAAGGACACCGCATTCTCATGACGCGCTGGGAGAAGTACTACGGCGCGCGCTACGGCACGATGCCGCCGGTCAAAGAGCTTGCTTTCGATGTGATCCAGCATCCGAACACGCGTCTTCAGGCTCTGCTTTCGAAGGATCTGGACGCCGCGCCGCTTACGCCCGACCAGTGGATTCACCGCACGAATTCGCGCGAGTTCGGACCGGACGGTTTTCTGCGCAAGTTCAAAACATCGCAGCTGGTCTACAACTACCTCGGATTCAATCTTTCCAATCCGCTGTTCCGCGATGCGAAAACGCGTGTCGCCTTGAGCCATCTCGTCGACCGCGACCGGATTGTGAAGGATATTTATTACGGACTTGCGGTTCCGGTTTCGGGGCCGTTCTTCCCGGAAGGTCCGGCGTATGACAAGTCGGTCAAGCCGTATTCGTATTCACCGGAGCTCGCAAAGAAACTTCTTGCCGAAGCCGGCTGGCGCGATGAGGACGGAGACGGCATTCTGGAGCGCGGCGGACAGAAGTTCAAGTTTACTCTGATGTATCCGAACGCCAATGAAACCTACAAGCGGATGCTTCCGATCATCAAGGAGGCAATGGCGAAGGCTGGAGTTCAGATGGAACTGCTCGGACTGGAATGGTCGGTCTGCGTCCAGCGTCTGGAAAAGAAAAGTTTTGACATGTGCGCGCTCGGCTGGAGCGGCGGGTTGAACCCCGATCCGTTCCAGCTGTGGCATTCGAGCCAGGCGGATATCGAGGGTTCGAGCAATCACATCCGGTTCAAGAACGCGGAAGCGGACCGTCTGATCGAGTCGATCCGCGTGACGTTCGATGCATCGGAACGGCAGAAGCTGTATCACCGCTTCCACCGTCTTGTGCACGAGGAACAGCCTTATATTTTCCTGTTTGCCCCCGCCGATCTGAATGCGCTGAACAGCCGTTACCGCAATGTCCGCGAGTTTCCGCTCGGCATCGTCGACACGATTCTGTGGACTCCGAAAGCGCAGCAGCTTTCCCTGTGAGATTTACACGAACTGCGTGCCGCCGTTGATGTTCAGGATTTCTCCGGTGACATAATCGTTTTCGAGCAGGAAACGGACGGCGTTGGAGATTTCGCGCGCGGTTCCGGCACGGGCGAGGGGGATTGACTTGCGCAGGGCTTCCTGCTCCTGCGGAGTCAACCGCTCCTGAATCTCTTTCGATTCAATCATGCCGGGCGCGACCGCGTTCACGGTGATTCCCGGTGCAAGCTGTTTCGCCAGACTGCGCGTCAGCGTGTGAAGCGCGGTCTTGCTCATCGCATACTCCAGCATCCGCCGGTTTGCGGCGCGGTACGCCCAGACCGATGAGATGTTCACGATTTTTCCGCCGCGTCCTTTCATCTTTTCCGCCGCGGCGAAGGAACAGAGATAAGGACCTTTGAGATTTACTCCGAAGACCCGGTCGAACCACGCGGCGTCCTCCATCTCCGCCGGACGCTTATAGGGATCGACGCGGGCGTTGTTGATGAGCACGTCGAGCGTCTCAATCTGCTCAAAGGCGGAGTGGACGGCGCCGGAGTCGGATATGTCGAAGACGAGGGCGCGTCCGCCGATTTCCTTTGCGATCGTTTCCGCGCGCGCCGCGCTGCGGGCGCAGTTGACGATGACATGCATTCCCGCTTCCGCAAGTTCGCGGCAGAGCTGTTCGCCGAGCCCCTGCGAGCCTCCAGTGACGAGCGCCGTTTTTCCGTTGAGTTCCATGGGGGCGCCTCACCAGTCGCAGACCGCGCCGTCTTCGCGGAACAGACGGGGCAGGCGGATGCTGATTTTCGGATGCCGGCGGCAGAGCTCTTCGTTGAGCTCGATTCCCCAGCCCGGCTTTTCCGGCAGATTCAGGAAGCCGTCATGAACCTGAAGCGGTTCCGTGATGACGTCGTTGCGCCAGTCGTTCAGATGCAGCCGTTCCTGGATGAGGAAGTTCGGCGCGACGGCGTCGAGATGCGCGGAAATCACCGTCAGAACCGGACTCATCGGACAGTGCGGCGCGAGAAACGCGGAGAAGCAGTCCGCGAGCACGCCGGTTTTGTACGCCTCGAGGAAGCCGTTGCAGTGCGCAAGATCCGGTTGAACCACGCGTACGGCGTCCTGTTCGAGCAGTTTGCGGAACTCCCAGCGGGATTCGAGCCGCTCGCCCGCCGCGACCGGGATGCGGACATTGTGCGCAACCCGCGCCATCGCTTTTTCATCGAGCTGTGAAACCGGTTCTTCGTAGAACAGTAGCTTGTACGGTTCCAAAGCGCGGCCGATCGCAATTGCGGATTCCGAGTCGTAGCGTCCGTGTCCGTCGAACATCAGCAGATCGTTTTCGCCGATGTTTTCGCGAATGGTCTCTGCGGCTTTCGCAATGATCCGCGTTACGGCGGGATCGTACATCGGCCAGGAGGGTTTGGAGATGCTGAACTTGAATGCGGTGTATCCCCACTGCTTCACTTCGGCGAGACGCTCTTTGATGACGGAGGGATCGGTGGAGCCGCCGGTCCATCCGTTCGCGTAAACCCGGATTTTCGTGCGGTATGGTCCGCCGAACAGCTTGTAGACGGGCACTCCGCGGCACTTGCCGAGAATGTCCCAGAGCGCGAGTTCAATTCCCGCGACAGCCGAGCCCTTGACCACGCCGCCGCGCCAGAATTTCTGTCTCTGCATGACCTGGCAGAGGTATTCGATGCGGGTCGGGTCTTCGCCGATCAGCAGCTCTTCGAGATCGCCGAGCAGGGAGATGACGGTGTTCGTATAACCTCCGAGCGACGCTTCGCCGAGTCCGGTGATTCCCTCATCGGTGTGAACGCGGACGAAGAGATAGTTTTTGTTGGAGAGCTGTCCGGTTCCGGGCGTGGGGGCTCCGACAACGACGGGTTCAATCTTCGTGATTTTCATTCTTCCATAAACTCCTTTGCAAAGCGGTAAAGCTCTTCCGGCGAAAGTTCCGGACGGTAGATTCCGATTCCTGCGCCGACGCCGTCCGCCGTTTTCAGAAACGCGCGTTTGCTGGAGCGGACCACTCCGCCGACAGCGAATACGGGAAGCGGAATCACCGATTTCAGAACCGCAATATTTTCGGGCGTTCCGCATGGAAACGCTTTCAGAATGTCCGCTCCGGCGTCGATCGCGTCAAACGCTTCCGTCGGCGTGGCGAATCCGGGCATGGAGAGCATCCCGAGCTCCTTTGTCCGGCGGATTGTCGCGGGGCGCATGTTCGGCGAGATGATGAATTCCCCGCCCGCTTCCCGCACCTGTTCCGCCTGTTCGGGCGTGAGGACGGTTCCCGCACCGATGTGGATGCCGGTTCCCGCGAAGCGGGCCGCGAGCAGACGGATGCTTTCAAGTGCGCCCGGACGGTTCAGCGGAACCTCCATGAGACGGACTCCGGCGCGGACCAGCGCATCGCCGCACGCCGCGGCGTTTCCGGGAGAGAGCCCGCGCAGAATGGCAACGATCTTTTCCCGCATGAAAATGTCGAACAATGGATGTTTTTCCATGGAAATATCCTTTCTTCGTTTTTTTTCATTATAGCATGGAAATTCATTTGAAACTATGCGGATGCGGCTGTATTTTATGAAAAACGGGCTGAATGATGGAAAATATTGGCAAGTATCAACAATTCATTGAAGGGCTTGAAGCGCTTTCGCGCTTCTGCGGCTGCCATTTTGTCATCAAAACCGGAGAGCGTGCGTGGCTGGCTCCGCTTCCGCGGGAACTGCGCTACCATTGCTGTCCGTTCTGCCGTGCGGTCAAGGGACGGAGCGGACGCATGAATCTTCTCTGCAACCGTCATCACGCCGAGACGGCTCTCCGTGAGGCGGTGCATCGGCGCGAACCGTTCGAAACTACCTGCCACGCCGGAGTGACGGAGCTTGTGATTCCGATTCTTGCCGGAGGCTGCCGCGGCGCGGTGTTCGCCGGACCGTTCATATCGACGGGGCCCGCGGATATGCCGGAAAATCTTCGCCGGATTTATGAAGAGCTTCCGAAACTTCCGCGTTTGCAGATGGCGCCGCTGCGCGCGCTGGTGTGCGCTCTGCTGACGGCGTGTGAACCGGAGACCTGGACCAAGTCCCCGCTCGCGCTTCTTCCCGCTGCGGACTATGCGCGGATAGACGAGCGGATGCAGAAAGCGCTTCAGTATCTTCACCGGAATTTCCGGAAGCCGCTGAGTGTAAACGAGGTGAGCCGCGCGGTCGGGCTGAGCCGTTCGCGTTTTATTCATTGCTTCACGCGGGCGTTCGGAATATCCTTCTGTGAGTATCTTCAGCGCCTGCGTCTTTCGGAAGCTCTGCCGTGGGTGGAGTTGACGGATCTTCCGTTCAGTGCGGTCGCGGAGGAATGCGGCATTGCGGATCAGAGCCGTTTTTCCGCGCTGTTCAAGCGATATTGTCATGTCTCTCCCCGCTCGTTCCGGAAACGCCGGACCCTTTTTTCCTAAGTTTCAAGTGACTTTTTTTCACAGAGCTCTTGATTTTCGTGAAACATGAGGTACATTAATTTTCAAGCTTTAAATTAAAAGAAACGAGGTATGCACTCATGAAAACCGCTTATATCTTCTCCGGACAGGGCGCTCAGACTGTCGGAATGGGCAAGGATCTCTATGAACAGAGCAACGCCGCGGCCGCAATCTTCAACGAGGCGGATTCCGTGCTCGGATGGAGCATTTCCGACATCTGCTTCAACGGCCCTGCGGAAAAACTGACCGAAAGCAAATACTGTCAGCCGGCAATCTATACGACCAGCATGGCGTGTCTCGCCGCTTACCGCGAAAAATTTGACGGCGATCCCGATGAAGTCGTCGGCTGCGCCGGACTCAGCCTCGGCGAATACGCCGCTCTTGCCGCCGCGGGATATTTCACTTTCGCGAACGGACTCAAGCTTGTCGCCCGCCGCGCCGAACTCATGGATGAAGCCTGCCGCGCAACCCAGGGCGGAATGGCGGCGATCATCGCCGGAAATCCGGACGTCATCCGCGAAGTCTGCAAAGAGTGCGATATCGACGTTGCCAACTACAACTGTCCGGGGCAGATCGTGATCAGCGGCGAAAAGGAAGGCGTTCTCAAGGCCTGCGGAATGCTGAAGGAAAAAGGCGTGAAGCGCGCAATTCCGCTGAATGTTGCCGGAGCATTCCATTCGCGTCTCATGGCGGAAGCCGGCAGACAGCTGCGCGGACCTCTCGCGGACACCTTTGTTTCCGAGCTGGAACACCCGGTCGTGCAGAACCTCACGGGCGCTGTCGAGACGGATCTTCAGCAGATCAAGGAAAACCTTGCGGGGCAGGTTGCCGGCAGTGTCAAATGGGAAGACTGCGTCCACACACTGATCGGGCTCGGCGCAGAGAAATTCGTCGAGTTCGGTCCGGGCGCTGTTCTGACCGGATTTGTCAAGAAAATTGATCCCTCCAAAACATTGGTCAATGTTTCCGGAATGATTCAATAAATTGCAACTGAAAGGATTTAGAAATGGGAAAGAACCTTGAAGGAAGAGTCGCGCTCGTCACAGGCGGAGCCCGCGGCATTGGCAGAGCCATCTGCGAAAAACTCGCATCGGAAGGCGCAACCGTCGCCATGGTCGACATCATGCTCGACGTTGCGGAGAAGACCGCGGCTGAATTCCGTGCGAACGGTCATGAAGCTTTTGCTGTTGCCGCGAACGTCGCGAAGTTCGAAGATGCTGAAGCCGCCGTCAAAGCTGTTGTTGAGAAATACGGCAAGCTTGACATTCTCGTGAACTGCGCCGGAATCACGCGTGACACCCTGATGCTCAAGATGACCGAGCAGGACTGGGATGCCGTTATCGCCGTGAACCTGAAGGGCGTGTTCAATATGACGAAAGCCGCGATCCGCCCGATGATGAAAGCCCGTTTCGGCCGTATCGTCAACATCTCCTCGGTTGTCGGCCGCATGGGCAACGTCGGCCAGGCGAACTACGCCGCTTCCAAAGCCGGTGTTCTCGGTCTGACCAAGACGACTGCGCGTGAATTTGCCTCCCGCAACATCACCGCGAACGCCGTCTGCCCGGGCTACATCGCCACGGATATGACGGAAAAGCTTCCGCAGGAAGCGCGTGATGCGTTCCTCGTGAACATTCCGCTGAAGCGTGCCGGCAAACCCGCCGACGTCGCGAACGTCGTTTACTTCTTCTGCTCTCCGGAAGCGGATTACGTGACCGGACAGGTTCTGAACTGCGACGGCGGTTTCCTGATGTAATTCCCGTTTTTCAAACGGAATACAATAATTTGCGCCCCTCCCGCTGAATTCAGCCGGAGGGGCGCAATGTTTTCAGGGGAATTTTCTTGTTTCAGCTTGAAAAGGAATCGGCAAAGCGGTATTTTACAGCAACTTTAAAAAGGAGATTGCAATGGCAGATCAGATTGGCAAAAGACTCAAAGTTCTTATGATCGGAAACAGCTTCACGCAGAGCGTTCCGTATTTCTTTCCGAGTATCGTCGAGGCTTCCGGAAACGATACGCTTGTGCTTGAGATGGCGGCAATCGGAGGATACACTCTCGCAACTCACTGCAGCGATTATTATAAATCCGAACAGAATCCCGAACACAGACCCTACTGGACCGGATTCAAACAGGCAAGTCTGCATGAACTCCTCTCCGAACACAAGTGGGATATCGTCACCGTTCAGCAGGCCAGCGATCAGAGCTGCAATTACCCCGTAAATTCATGGCGCGCGGATGAACTCATCAGTCTCATTCGCCATCATCAGCCGGAGGCGGAAATCATGACGCAGCTCATCTGGGCATTCCGTGCAGACGATGCGGCAATCCGCATTCCCGACGGCTACTGGAAGTTCGACCAGCACGAAATGTACGAACGTCTCCTCAAAAGCTATGGGGAACTCGCGGAAACATATAAACTCCGCGTCATTCCCGTCGGGCTCGCGGTTGAGATCGCGCGGGAAAAATCTCCGCTCAAATTCAAAAACTATGATCCGGCAATTCTCGATACGCTCAATCCCCCCGACGTCCCCCCGCAGGCGGGCGATCCGGTCGGCGACATCCGCTGGAGAAAAGACGAAAAAACAGGTGAACTTTCCCTCTATCGTGACACCAGCCACATGAACGTTCGCGGCAAGTATCTGCAGGCGTGCGTCTGGTATATCCTTCTTTATGGGCGGAATGCCGAAGATATCAAATACATTCCGAAAGAGCTTTCCGATTCCGAAGCGAAGCTCCTCGCCCGGTGTGCGGAACAGGCGGTCCGCGAGTACAAACAGGTCAAATAATCCCGAATTCGCAAACGAAAACGGCGCAATTCCGTGAATCCGGAGTTGCGCCGTTCTTCATTTTCAGAACAATTATTTTTCTTCCGCCAGTTCCTTTTTCGGGAACACCCAGCCCTCCAGGAAGATGACCAGAGAGAACAGCACCAGCGATGCTGGAATCAGGAAAAACGAATGTTTCAGACCGAAATGGTCGCCGCAAACGCCCATGATCCATGTGAAGAATCCGCAGCCCGGAATGCCCATCGCCGAAAAATAAATGTAAAGCATTGTTGAATCCAAATGCGGCAGCTGATGCACACCGTACACCTGAAGCGTCGGCCAGTACGGAGCAATTCCGATTCCGCCGAGAAAGAGGAGGAAGAACAGGAGTGCGAAAAGAAGGATTCGCGAACCGAACATGTCCGGCGTCAGAACGGTCAGCAGAAGCGTAACCGGAATCGTGCCGAGTCCGGCGGAAAGCAGAATGATTTTCAGATTTCCCGGACGTGCGATCAGTCCGAAGTAAGTCCGTCCCGCGAACATGCCGAGCGCAATTGCCGCCGTGCCGAGTCCCGCCATCCACGCGCTCGCATTGAAGCTGAGCTGGATGTATGCAGCCGTCCAGAAGGTCAGACAGAACTCCGAACCCGCGCCAAGAAACATTCCGAGACAGTAGACCCAGAAACGCGGCGTTTTGCCGATGGCAGTGGAATAATCCCAGATTGCGGCAAGACTTACGCCGCCTGCGGTTTCCGGATATTTTTTGTCCGGCTGTTCCTTCCAGAGAAACAGCAGCGAAGTCAGCAGGGCAAGTCCGCCCGCGCACGCAAGAATGATGCGCCAGTTCACGCCGAGCGTCAGCAATCCGCCGGCGCCGAGAACACAGATTCCGATTCCGATCGACCAGAAAGCGTGCGCGATATTCACATACCGCTCCGGCGCATCCTTGTGAAGATCCTGCACAAACGGCGTGGCGACTCCTTCGCAGATGCCCTCTCCGATTCCGGCGATCAGAAGACACGGGAAGAGCATCCAGTAGGCGGGAGCGAATGCGCAGAGCAGTATTCCGCCGCCCGTCAGAATCATACAGGCTCCCATTGAAATGCGTTTGCCGATCTGTCCCGCGATTGCTCCGCAGAGAACAAGCGCGATCACGATCGCGACGCTGCGCATCAGATGCAGAACTCCGCCCGCGGCCATGCCGCCTTTGTCGAGCGGAAAATTCAGGTCAGCTCCCATTGCGACAATCACAATCGGGATGGAGAGCGAACACAGCGCGTATGCCGCGAACGCCGCGTATGACGCCACATCATAGCGTCCCAGTTTCAGTTTTCCGGAAGACATAACAACTCCTTTTTTGTGAAGCAGAACGAATAAGATACTCTGAAAAGCAAAAAATACAAGCTGATTTTTCGTTTCGCAGTTGCTTTTTCAAAAAGAGCATTGTATAATAATCACGAAACAAAAAAGGAAACAGATCATGACAGTCATAAAAAAAATGCACAATCCGCTGAAAGTTGTCTCTTTCGGCGAAGTCCTGTTCGACATCATCGGCGGCGAACCGTTCCTCGGCGGAGCTCCGCTGAACCTCGCGGCGCATCTCTGCAGGCAGGGCGCGCAAACAGCACTCGTTTCCGCAGTCGGCAATGATGTGCTCGGACGGAACGCGCTTGAACAGATCCGGAAAATCGGACTCGATATACACGCAATCACCACGCTCTCGGACTATCCGACCGGAACGGTGACCGCCCGGCTCGATGAAAACAAAGTCGCAACCTACGATTTTGCGGCGGACACGGCATATGACCACATTCCGCTTCCGCAAATCGATACCGATATCGACCTCTTCTGTTTCGGCACACTCGCGCAGCGTTCGCCGGAATCGCGCGAAACCCTCCGGAAGCTCCGCAGTTCACTCGACTGTCTGTTTTTCTACGACGTCAATCTGCGTCAGAATTTCTATTCCAGAGAGATTCTTGAGGAGTCGCTGAATGCGGCAGACATCGTGAAACTGAACGAGGATGAGTTTCCCGTCCTGGCTTCGATGTTCGGTCTTCCGGACGACCCGGAGGCGTTCCGGCGTCACTTCGGACTCCTGTTTGTGCTCCTGACGCTCGGTCCGGACGGCTGCGATCTCTATGCGGATTCCGGCAGGATTCACTCTCCGGCAGTTCCGGTAAAAGTCGTCAGCACAGTCGGCGCGGGCGATTCGTTCAGCGCGGCGTTTCTGTATCATTACCTGACCGGCTCGTCCCTTGCGGATGCGCTTGCAGCGGGGAACCGCCTTGCTGCGAAAATCGCCGGACAAAAAGGCGCAATTTGAGGAGATCCGGAATGGACAGCGACGATTTCCGCGTTCTCGGAGCGGATATTTATTTTCGTTCCGGCTTTCCGTTTGCGATTGCGAAATACAACCACACGCAGAAGGAATTCGCCCACATCGCACCTGCCGTCCGCGAGTTCTGGAAAATCACGTACATCGAAAACGGTGCGTCGACGCTTGAGTTCAGCGGACGGCGTTACAAGCTCTGCGCGGGGAGCATCTACCTGATGCACCCGGATTTGAAGACACTTTACCATATTACGGAAGAACCGCTTTCGGTCTGCAACATTCTGTTCACCAAAGATTTCCTGAAAGAGTTCCTGCCGGACCTGATGCGCCGCTTCCATTTTTTCTCGGTTTTCACCGATGACTTTGTCCGTCAGAAGAAAATTCCCTTCTACGCCCTGGAATCATCTCGTCCGATCCGTGCGATGGTGATGGAGCTTGAGCAGGAATATTTCCGCAAGGAGATCAACTATCAGCTGAACATCAAATTGAACCTGATGCGTCTTTTGCTTCAGTTTCAGCGGGAATCGGCGTTTCTGGAATCCGGACGCGAGCGGATCGTATCGGAGATCCGTTCGATGCTGGAGGAGGATCTCCGCCGGAGCTTCAGCCTGACGGATCTGGCAAAGCATTTTGCGGTCAGCAAGCAGCATCTCTGCCATTTATACAAGCAGCAGACGGGGCGTTCGATCATTGAGGACGTGAATGAGCGCCGGATGGACCATGCCGCGGAGCTCCTTCTGAACGGCGCGACTCCGATTTCCGAAATCTGTTACCGCTGCGGTTTCAACGATCTGAGTTACTTTTACCGTACGTTCAAGCAGCGATTCGGTCTCAACCCCGGCGAATTCCGCAGACACGGGAAATGATTCGCTGGACGAGAAATCGTTAAATTCGGATTCTGTAAATCTTCGGAATCAGGAACTTTAAAACAGCCGCGGCGGGGACTGAAAGGATCATTCCCGTTATACCGCCGAGAAGTCCGCCGAGAAGAACAACGATAATCGTCTCCAGCGTTGTCAGCCCAATCGCCCCGCCGACAAGCGTCGGATAAAGGAACAGCTGTTCCAGAAGACCGTTGACCAGCAGGTAGGAGAGGCAGACTCCGATCAGGGTGATGATCAGATGCGTTTCGCAGAAGCAGAGGCAGACCGCAACGGTCAGCGCAAAACTCGCAAGCGGTCCGATGAACGGAAGAAAAATTGTCATGCCCGCAGCAAATGCAAGCGGAAACGCGTTCGGCACCGAAAAGGCGGAGAACAGAATGGTGTAGATTGCCGTTTCAATCAGGACAATCGAAATGTAGCCGCGCACCCAGCGGTTGAACATCAGGGCAATTGAATTGATGATTTCCGCTGCTTCGTTCCGCACATGATCCGACGTCTTCGGCATCCACGGCGAATTGAAGATCGCATGAACACACCAGCGTCCGATATCCGATTTTTCCCCGCCCGTCCCGAACGACGCCATCTTCACGGTGAAGAAGAGAAAGAAAAAGAAGAACAGAAGCAGGTCAAATGCAAACGTTCCCAGCCTCGACGCCGTATCCAGCAGGAATCCGATCAGGCCGCGTCCTTTGGAGAATGCCAGTTGAGCCAGTTCCGAACGGTTTTCCTTTACGTAGCCGTGAATCCAGGTGCGGAGTTTCTGTGCGAATTCCCGCAGCGAAAGCGCTTTTTCTTCGGTGTCCGTTTCCGTTTTTTTCTCCGGTTCCTGAAGAGCCGGTGTTTGTCTTCCGGCATTTGTTCCCGGTTCTTTTTCCGAGATCAGTTTGGAAAGTTTCTGTTCCGCCTGCTTGAGCGTCGGACTTTCTGTGGCCCAGCGGTTGATGGATTTGCCTGCGTTCATTGCGGCCGGGATGATCAGGGTCGCAGAGGTAAACAGAATCAGCACAAGCGCAACCGCAAGAGCGATGAACATGGCTCCGGTTGATTTCATGACCAGACGGTTCCGTTCCGCTTTCTGTTTTTCCTCTTCGGTCGGAATGTGTTCTCCGGCAAGTTTCCGGCGGAGCCGGGTAACCGGGGAAAGGAGAAGACGGAAGAATGCATCCGCGCCGCGCATGGGGGCTGTCTGGAACATGCGTTCGAAGAATTTTTCGAGCGGCAGAAAAAAGTATGCCGCTATGATCCCGAAAATGAGCGATTTCAAGTAGAGCGCAGTCAGCACGAAGAGCAGAAGAATCACGATCGCTGCGATGACGCCAGCGCCGGAGCGGAAGAGTCCTTTTTTCTTTTCGGAATCCATGCGGACCTCCTGCGGTCAAAGTGTTTTCGGGACCGCCGCAGTGACGGCAAGGATCTGCGGAAGCAGCTGTTTCTTGCGGCTCAGAATGCCCGGCAGACGGAAAATGCCGTCGGAGCGTTTTCCGTAGGGAAGGGCGCGGATGATGGGGACGGCTCCGGCAATCAGCAGTTCCGAATTGCCCCGAACCGGGTCGGTGACGAGCAGAGCGATGAAGTCGAGTCCTTCGCGTTCGATGATGCCATTCATATCCTTCAGCAGTTCATCGCGTCGGCGGTGCAGAAGTTCGAGATTGTTCTCCTCCACCTGCGAGAGCGCGAAACGGTATGTGTTTTCTTCGTAATTCTTGCGGTCGGCGTTGATGACTTCGAGCGATGTCTTGACTGCGAGCGGGGAATCAATCCGCATGAGTCCTTCCATGAGTTCGCCGCCGGTTGTCCCTGAAATTTTTTCAAGCCATGCGCCGATCGCGCGATCCTGGGCTGTGGTGGTCGGCGACTGATAGAGCAGAGTGTCGGTGATGAGTCCGCAGAGCAGCAGTCCGGCAATCTCTTTGGTCGGCCGCAATCCGGCAGAGCGGTACATTCCGGCGACAAGCGTGCAGGTGGATCCCACGGCGTCCGCGGTGAATTTGATCGGTTCCACGGTCGGCTTCATGCCGATGCGGTGATGGTCGACGACTTCGATGACGGGGATTTCCTCTAGTCCGGGGATGCCCTGGGTGACTTCGTTGTGGTCGACGAGAATCATGGAGTACGGCGGCGGCGCGGAGAACGCTGTCTGCGGAACGGCTCCGATGAGTTTTCCTTCATGGTCGCAGACGGGGAAGACGTCTTCCGAGGCGGCGAGCGCCTGCAGCCGCACTTCGCGCACCATGTCGTCGGGCGAGAAGACGGGAACCTTCCGGTTCAGCGACGCCGCGCAGACGGGACAGCTGAATTTCAGACGGCGGATCACCGTTGCGGAGTCGCACGCCGTGCGCAGAATGGTTACTTTTTTGAATGTGGCGAGTTCCACCACGGAGGATTCTACAGGGCAGTTGCCGGTGATGATGAGAAGTTTGATCGGGCGCTGAAGGACGCGGAGATGAATCTCCGGCCGGTCGCCCACGATGATTGCGGGCTCGTGGTTCATCGACGCGTTCAGGTGACGGTCGAAGAAATCTGCGCTCATGGCGGCGACAAAGACGTCGAATGTGTGCAGCTTGTTGTCCGAGTTCGATTCTCCGGTCAGCGATTCCGCGTCGAGCACGGCGCGGATCATGCTGATGGAGGACGCGATGGAGCGTCCCGTGAGGCTTTGTCCTTCCTCCGAACCGATATTCAGCAGGTCGGAGAGCAGGGAGAACGGACTGAGTGTTCCCTCGTACTTTCCATCCGCGCTGACGACCGGCATTGTGGGAACGCCGGTGTCTTTGAGCTTTCGGACCGCGTCGAACAGCGAAAGGTCGGCTGTCACATGCGGAAAATCCGTTTTCATGATGTCACGGATGCGCAGATAGACGTCGTTTCTGCACTGCGGGGGCTGGAGCTTGAAGTGGTCAAAGATCCATGCCGCGCGGTCGGGCAGAATGCCCGGGCAGATCGGCGTGACGTTTTTCTGGCCGAGCGCATGTTTCAGCGCGGCGAGAGCATAAGCCGACATGATGCTGTCCACATCCGGGTTTCTGTGCCCGGATATGAAGACAGGACGGTCATAGTGCTGGATCGGAGGAAGTTCCATCGGAGCGTCACGCGGGGAGGTGGAACGCGTCGATGATATCCTGAACCTGCTTGTCGTTGATCGGCTTGAAGTCGCCGATGCGTGCGGCAAGACGGATGCACTTCGCGGTGAAGTCGGAGACTTCGAGGCGGTCGAATGCTTCGATCAGGTTCTTTCCGACGGTGATGATTCCGCAGTTCTCGACGATGACAACCGGGGTTGCGGGCGTGATCTTGTCGGCGACGCAGAGCGGGTTCGCCATGAAATCGGCGCAGGAGACAACCTGGATGTCGCGCATGGCGATATAGCTTTCCGGAATGGTTCGGCTGTCGAGCTGTGTTCCGGTCGTGGCGTATGCCATGACGTTCGGGGAACGGGACATCATGATGGCATGAGCCCAGTCAAAGCGCTTGTAGATTTCACGGAAGAGCGCCGCCTGGCATGCCGGATTCTTTCCGGCTTCCGCCTTGCCGTCCGCAATGCGGACAATGTCTTCGATGCGGAGCGCGAGGGGGTCGAATCCGGCCGGAGTGACGAGGAAGTCATCGCCCGCGATCTGAGCGGAGATTCCGAGGTTTCCGGTGAAGACGAGGCGCTGGCGGTAGAGACGGGAGGCAAACTTGACGATGCTGTCGCGCAGTTCGCACTCGTACGGGGAGGCATAGTCCTGAACGAAGGTTTCCCATTTAGCGGGATTGCAGGAGCCCTGCGGCTTGAGCGGAGCCTTCATTCCGGCGGACTGGATCTGGATGCGGGCGATGAAGTCGAGCGTTTCGAAACGCTTGAACGCCTGTTCGACGGATTCTCCGCAGACGACGGCTCCGTGGTTTTCCATCATGACGCAGTCTGCGCCCTTTGCAAATTCAGCGGAGATGATTTCTCCGAGCGTTTTGCTTCCGGGGATATCATACTTGGAGAAGGCGACTTTTCCGCAGATTTCCGCGGTTCCGGGGATGAGATTGGTATCGGGGCATCTTCCGACGAGGCTGAATGCGACGAGTGCGGGAGAGTGTGCATGAAGCACGCTTTTTGCATCCGGACGCAGGGAGTAAACTGCTTTGTGGAAGGGAAGTTCGACGCTGGGGCGGTGTTTGCCGATGACGGTTCCATCGGGCTTGACCATCATGATATCATCGGGACGGAGAGTTCCTTTGTCGATTCCGCTGGGAGTGATCCAGATATTGCCTTCATTGTCTTTAATAGAGATGTTTCCGCCGGAGGTGGTGGTCATTCCATAATCATAGAGTCTCTGGAGGTTTGCGACGAGCAGGTTTCTCGGATGAACATAGTTGCAGGACATATCAGTCTCCTTTTTTCTTGAGTTATAATGCAACAGGAAAATATAATGGTGGAAATGAAATATGCAACCGGAAAAGTTTGAAAAAACGGAAAAAGACATGGAATAAGGGATATTTTCCATCTCTTTTTCCATTTTGAGAGGAGGTGAGCATGGTGATTGTTCGTTGCGGAGAACTGGAGAATTTTTCTCCGTTTTCTTTGTTTGAACAGTGTGATTA
>ERZ1026848.42-NODE-42-length-67603-cov-21.369930_pt1 | contig 67603 bp, 58 predicted proteins | sample MGYA00380154_ERZ1026848 | MGnify/ENA primary metagenome ERZ1026848 (study PRJEB33269, sample SAMEA4719790) | human gut metagenome | biome: human-associated habitat; feature: organic feature; material: feces | place: Cameroon | collected 2013-10 ...
GCGCATGCCGCCGCCTCCCCCTCCCCCGCCGCCGCGGCGCTGAAAATGAGCCTGCGTGAGGCCGCACGGCCATGCCCGCGCGCGCGGACCGTTAAAATGTCGGCACTTCCTTTTGAGTTTTTTTCGACATGAAAGTTCTCGGCATTGAAAGCTCGTGCGACGAAACGGGCGTGGCGCTGATCGACGGCGAAAAGGGCCTGCTCGCCGACGCCGTCTACACGCAGATTGACATGCACCGCGCCTACGGCGGCGTGGTGCCCGAATTGGCCAGCCGCGACCATATCCGCCGCGCGCTCGTGCTCATCGACGACGTGCTGAGCAAGGCCGGCGTCACCAAGGAGGAAATCGGCGCCGTGGCCGTCACGGAAGGCCCGGGCTTGGCGGGCGCCCTTTTGGTGGGCTCGTCGGTGGCGCACGCCATCGGCTACGCGCTCAAGGTGCCCGTGGTGGGCGTGCATCACCTCGAAGGGCACCTTCTGTCGGCATGCCTGGCCGACCCCGCCCCGCAGTTTCCGTTCCTGGCGCTTCTCGTGAGCGGCGGGCACACGCAGTTCATGCGCGTGAACGCCTTCGGCAGTTACGAGCTGCTCGGCGAGACGCTGGACGACGCCGCGGGCGAAGCCTTTGACAAGACCGCGCAGCTGTTGGGCGAAGGGTACCCCGGGGGACCGGCGGTCTCGCGCCTGGCGGAAACGGGCCGCGCCGGCACCATTGAGCTGCCGCGCCCCATGCTGCACTCGGCCAGCCTGGACATGAGCTTTTCGGGCCTGAAAACCGCGGTTCTGACCGCCGTCAACGACGCGGCCGATCCGAGCGATCCGCAGTTTCGCAGTGACCTCGCGCTGGCCTTTACCGAGGCCGTCGCCGAAGTGCTCACCACCAAGGCCGTCAAGGCGATCAAAACGACGGGCATCAAGCAGCTCGTGGTCGCCGGCGGCGTGTCGGCCAACAAGACCCTGCGCTCGAGCCTGATCGAGGCCTGCCGCAAGCGCGGAGCGCGCGTCTTTTTCCCGCCGCAGCGCCTGTGCACCGACAACGGCGCCATGATTGCCGTGGCCGGCCTCATGCGCCTGGAGCACATGAGCCAAGACGAGCGCGAAGCCGCCCTGCACCGCTGGAGCTTTTCGGCCAAACCGCGCTGGGCGCTCTCGCAGGCGGCCAAGCCCGACGAGGTCAACCCCCGGCAGCGGCTGCGCAATCACTGACTCATTCACGACAAAGGCCCGAAAAACTCGGGCCTTTGCGTTGTGGAGCGGAAACTTAGTGTTGGTGCTTGGCCGCCCAGGCTCTCCAGCCTTCTTCGCGCAGGCGGCAGGCCGGGCACTTGCCGCAGCCGTAACCCCACTCATGCAGCACGTCGTGCTCGCCCATGTAGCAGGTGTGCGTCTGCGTGCGCACGAATTCGACGAAGGCCTCGCCGCCGAGCTCAAGAGCCAGCGCCCAGGTTTCTTCCTTGGTGAGCCACATCAGGGGCGTTTCGATCACCATCTGCCGATCCAACCCGAGCGATAGGGACACCTGCAGGCTCTTGAGGGTGTTGTCGCGGCAGTCGGCGTAGCCCGAGTAGTCCGTCTCACACATGCCGCCCACAAGCACCGAGACGCCGCGCCGATAGGCGATGGCCGAGGCGAAGGTGAAAAAGAGCAGGTTTCGCGCCGGCACGAAGGAATTGGGCACGCCGTCCTTTTGAAACTCGATTTCGATCTCACGGGTGAGCGAGCAGTCCGAAATCTGCCCGAGCACCTTCATGTCGATCATGTGCTCGGGCCCGAGGCGCCCCTCGGCATAGGGCAGCACCTGTCCGATCGTCTCGAGAATGTGTTTGCGGCAGGTGATCTCGGCCGTGTGGCGCTGACCGTAGTCAAAGCCGACCGTCTCGACTTGCTTGAAGTGTTTGAGCGCCCAGGCCAGACACGTCGTGGAATCCTGTCCGCCCGAAAAGAGCACCAGTGCCTTTTTGTCCTCAAAAACCGCCGGCATCGTCGTTTCCTTCACAAAATTAAATGGGATGCGCCATTTTAAAGACCCGCACAGGCGCCGGCCAAAACGAAACGGCGGCCCGAACTCTCAGGGAGTCGACCGCCGTCGGCGTCGTTGAAGGGCCGGGCCGCTAATCGGCCAGCGGAATGGCCTCATCGGGGTGCTCGCCCGACCAGGCCGTCTTGTCGGCCACCTCACGCAGGCGCTGCAGATCGGCCTGTTGAAGCGTAAAGCCGAAGCAGTCGAGGTTTTCGCGCATGCGCGCCGGATCCGAGGACTTCACCAGGGGCACGATGCCTTGATCGAGGCAAAAACGCAGGCAAATCTGCGCGGGCGTGCGGGTGTATTTGTGCGCGAGCTCCAAAACGAGCGGGTGCTGCAAGAGCACCGCCTTGCCGATTGAGGCCCAGGCCACGACCCGGATGCCGTGTTCGTTGCAGTAGTCCACGGCCTCCTGCTGACGGTAGCCGACGTGAAACTCAATCTGATCGCAGCAGGGAACGACGTCCGAGTCCAGAGCTGAGAAGTGATGCGGCAGGAAGTTGGCCACGCCGATCGACTTGACGAGCCCCTCGCGGCGAAAATCGATCATCGCGTGCCAGGTCTCGGCCAGGCGCTGCCGCCAGTCGGCGTCGTGCGCGTTGCGCCGCGGCCAGTGAATGAGCAGCAGATCAAGGTACTCGGTGCGGGTGAGGCGAAGGCTTTTTTTAAGCGAGGCGCGCGCCTTGGTCGCACTCAGATCGTCCTTCCAAATTTTGGACGTGATGAAAAAGTCTTCGCGCGGCAGGCCCGAGCCGACCCACGCTTCGCCCACCGACCCCTCCGAGCCGTAAAGCGAGGCGGTATCGAGGTGCCGGTAGCCGGCCCGAATGGCCTGCGCGACGATGTCGGCACCGCCCTTGGTGTCGAAAATCTGCCAGGTGCCAAAGCCGATCTTGGGCATTCGGCAGCCGTCGTTTAGCGTAAAGCTGTCCATCTGGTATCTCATGATTCGCACACCGAAGCGGTGCCTTAGGGGGCAGTTTATCGCAAGGTTCGTTAGCGGGCCGCGGCCGGTTTGTCGATCCAGGCGTACACGGTCACGGGCGTGCGTTTGCCCGAGGCGGCCGGTTCGGCCTCGGCGCACGAGCAACCGCCGCCCGAGCATGTCGAGCCCATGCAGTCGGGCAGCACGCGGCGGCGGGCCACACGGCCCTTTTGCCGGAGTACCTCGGCGGCGGCCTGAATTTCGTCGGGACTGACGCGCAGCTGCTGCGAGAGCTCGGACAAAGAGGCCGTGCCGTAACGGCGAATGTAGTCGCTCACATCCATCAGAAGACTCATTGCGGTTTCCTTGCGTGTAAAGGGTAAAAAAGAACCGCATCCGTTGCCTCGGGCCGAGCCCGGCGCGGATGCGGTTCCGTTTAAAGACCGGCGGTTAGGCGGCCTGTGCGGCGATGCGGATCACCTTGGGACCCTTGCCGCGGTTGTTTTTAACGTAGTTGCGCATGAAGGCCAGCAGTGCCGCCAGCAGAGCCACGGCGATGACGATGGCCGTCGTGGCGTACACCGGATCCTGCGCGAAGGTACCCACGCGGTAGACGATGGTGGCCGCCGAGTAGCCCAGCACCGTCGTCCAGGCCGCCAGGAACAGCGTCCAGGCCGCGCCGGCTTCACGGTAGACGGCCGCGATGGCCGCCACGCAGGGCATGTACAGCAGAATCATCATGAGGTACGCGAAGGCCGCCAGCTGCGAACCGAAGAGGTTCTTCATCATCTCGATGGTCGACACGGTCACTTCCTGCGCCTCGGCCGCGGCAGCCTCGTCGGAGAGGTCATCGACGGCGATGCCCAGCGGGTCGGCAAAGGCGCCGCCCAGGTCAGCCAGATTATCGATGATCGTCTGACCGGCTTCCGAAAGGATGGCGCCGAGCGACCAGCCTTCGTCGGCTTCGGGTTCGGCCGCGGGCTCCTGCCCGGCAGCTTCGGCCAGCTTGGCGTTGTGTTCGCGTGCCTGCTGGTCATAGAGCGAATTGAGGGTACCCACCACGGCTTCCTTGGCGAAGATGCCCGTAAAGACACCCACCGCGGCCGGCCAGTTGTCTTCCTGCACGCCCATCGGCGCCAGAACCGGCACGATCGTGCGGCCGATTTCGGAAAGAACCGACTTATCGGTGTCTTCGTTGCCGAACGAGCCGTCGGTGCCCCAGCTGTTGAGAAAGCCCAGGATAGCGCAGATCACGACGATCACGCGGCCGGCGCGGTTCACAAAGCCCTTGAGGCGATCCCACGTGCGCATCATCACGCCCTTGAGAGTGGGCAGGTGATAGGGCGGAATTTCCATGACGAAGGAGGAAACGTCACCGGGCAGCACGATGCGCTTGATGAGAAACCCCGTGATGATGGCCGCCACAATACCGATGAGGTAGATGCCGAACACCAGGTTCTGGCCGTTGGTCGGGAAGAATGCGATGGCAAAGAGCACGTACACGGGCATGCGGGCGCCGCAACTCATGAACGGAGCCATCATGATCGTGATGATGCGGTCCGAGGCGCGGTCCATCGTGCGGGTGGCCATGATGGCGGGCACGTTGCAGCCAAAGCCCACGATGAGCGGCACGAAGGCCTTGCCCGGCAGACCCATGCCGCGCATGATGCGGTCCATCACAAAGGCGGCGCGGGCCATGTAGCCCGAGTCTTCGAGCATGGCCAAAAAGAGGAAGAGGAAGAAGATCGGGGGCACGAACGTGGCCACGGTCGTGATGCCGCCGCCGATGCCGTCGGCCAGAACGACCTTAAGCCACTCGGGCAGACCGATGAATTCGAGCAGTCGCCCGAAGCCGTCCACGAAGATCCCCGCGAAGGTGATGTCGAAGAAGTCGATGAAGGCCGCGCCCAGGTTCTGCGTGAAGAGGAACATCACGTACATGATCGCCAGGAAGATCGGCAACCCGAGCCAGCGATTCAGGACCACGCGGTCAATCTTGTCGGTCATCGTCACGCTGGCTTCGCCGCGGCGCACCAGCGTCTTTTCCGTGACGCGGCTCACAAAGCCGTAACGCGCGTCGGCCACGGCAATGTCGGCGTCGCCGTCAAATTCGGCGCTCACCGTCTCCAGGCTCTTGCGCACCTTCTCGAGGGCGCCCTGCGGGAGCTTGTCCTCAATGCCCGGGGCCCCTTCGACGAGCTGCAGGGCAAACCATTCGGGGCGCTCGACGCCTTCGTGGCCGAGCGCGTCGGTGATTTCCGCGCGCGCCTTTTCGATGCGCTGATCAAAAGCGATGTTCATCGGCGGCACCGTCGGGTGCTTCAAAAAGGCCGACAGAGTCTTTTTGAAGTCCTTGATGCCCTGTTCACGGGCGGCCACCAGACCCACGACCGGGCAGCCAAGTTCCTTGGAAAGGGCCTCAAGGTTGACGTCGATCTTGCGGTTCTTGGCGATGTCGAGCATGTTGACCGCCACGAGCACGGGCACGCGCATTTCGATGAGCTGCGCGGTCAGATACAGGTTGCGCTCAAGGTTGGAGGCGTCGACGATGTTGACGACGGCCTGCGCTTCGTCCGTGAGGATGTAGTCGCGCGCGATGCGCTCGTCTTCGCCCGAGTGGGCCGCCGGCGTAATCGAATAAATACCCGGCAGGTCGACGATTTCGATTTGTTCGCCCTCGCACTCAAAGGTGCCGACGAGCTTGTCGACCGTCACGCCCGGCCAGTTGCCCACCTTTTGATGAGCCCCCGTGAGGGCGTTGAAAAGCGTCGTCTTGCCGCAGTTGGGATTGCCGACGATGCAGATGATGTTTTTCGTCATTTTGAGTTTCTCCCTTACTGCGCGTTGACCTGCATGATGGCCGCTTCGTCCTTGCGCACGCTGATGAAGCTGCCGCGCACGCGGATTTCCACCGGGTCGCCCAGAGGCGCCACGCGCACGACTTCAAAGCTCGTGCCCGGCGTGGCGCCGAGCATGAGCAGACGGCGTCGGTATTCGGGGGCGCTCTTGTCGTAGCCGACGATGGTTCCCTTGGCGCCGACCGCAAGTTCCTTTAACAACATGATTGGATTCCCTGTTCTTTGGTTTGACGGGCGGACCGTTGCGGTCCGCGCCTTTTAATAGACGTAGATTTTCTGCGCCACGTCGTAGTTGACGCCGATGCGGCCGTCGCCGACGGCAATGAGAATGCCATCCTTGACGCTGCCCGAGAGCACACGCACGGTGCTGCCGATGTGCAACCCTAGGGCGTCGAGTCGGTCGGCCTCCCCTTCGGGCAGCTTGACCTTGGCCACAACGGCTTTTTCGTCAAGCTTGAGTTGCGTGATATTTCGAATGCTTCTGTCGGTCATTTTTAGGAAAACTCCGCTTTGTCCTTTCCCAGAGGGCCCGCCTGCACGGCGTCGACCCCGCACGGGATTTCAACGCCGGAAATGATACTCTTTTTCGCATTGATTAAGAATCAATCCCATTTTCACCGAAAGACAAATCACCCGGAATTTACCTCGTATCGTCCGACGAAAGGCCTCGGTTCGCTTGGTAAAAGGGGGACGGCCGTCGCCAACCGTCCCCCTTCCGCTTTGCGCGACTTTTGCGTCCTTAAAAGTGCTACGGCACCGATCAGAAGGTGTGCGCCAAACCCAGACCAAAGCCGAACGTGTTGTAGTCGGCGCGGCTCAGACCGCCGAACTCGCTGTCGGCGCTGCTCAGATCCTTGTCCAGACCTTTGCCACCGATCGAGTAGAAGGCGCCCGCGTAAAGCGTGGTGCGCTTGCTCATGTCATAGGTGTAGGCCAGACCCAGAATCGTGGCGTCGCCCTCTTCGGCGCCGTCGTCGTCGTTTTCACCGGTCACGTACTGCACGGAAGCGCGCAGGGTGCCCTGGCCGATCGGCGCGGTGGCGCCGAGCATGAAGCTGTCGAAGTTGTAGGGACGGCCCTCGGCGGTCGTTTCGCCGCCGATCGTACGGGTCTTGCTCGCATGCTGGTACACGAAGCTCGGACGCACGACTTCGAAGTCGTAGGCCGCGGCCACCGTGAAGATCCAGGCGTCGTCGTTGTCGGTCCGGCCGGCCGGACGATCGTACTTGAACATTTCGGCGGCGGCAGCCAGAGCCAGCGGACCGTTTTCATAGGAAACGCCAAGGCCGTAGTAGTGGTTGCGGTCGGACCAGTTGGCCTTCGTGTCCTCGTCACCCGTGTTGCCCATGAGGGAAATCTTGAGCCCATCGAGCGGTGTGACTTCCACGACGGCCATGTTGCCGCTGGCAAAGTCCTTGCTCGCAAAGGCACCAAGACCCGCCACGTCCATATAGGCTTCCATCGGGTCAAAGCCCACGAGCAGATCAAAGTCGCCGCCCGCACTCATCAGACCGCCGAAATTACCGAAGGCGGCCTTGAAGGTGTCGTTGCCGATCGACAGATACGCCTGACTGTCAAAGAGCGTGCCACTGGTGGCCATCTCACCCGTGTCCGACAAGAACTCATTTTCCAGAGTAAAGCCGACCGTCCAGCCGTTACCCAGATCTTCCTCACCGGTAATGCCCCAGATGGAGTCGCCCCACAGGCCGCTTTCCATCGTGAGCGAATCAACGCTGTCGGTATTGCCCTGCCCATTGGTCATCGAGAAGGTGTTCTTATAGAGCAGGCCCGTCGAGACGGAACCGTAGAGGGAAACGTCGGCGGCCTGCGCCGAGAAGGCGGCGGCCAGAGCGGCGGCCAGGACCGTGGTCTTGAATTTGGTTTGCATTTGTTGACTCTTGTCTTTCGCGCCTCATATCCGTCCCGCCGAAAAACCGTTTTCCGACGTCGGTGCGCTTGAATCGTAAAGAATTATAGTGAGAATTATTCTCACGAAACAATTAGAGAACAATTCTCAGTTATTTTTATTGACCAGCGTCAAATAATCCTGTCGCTTAACCCTACGCCGTCCGGAAATGAAAACCGCAGGCTCGGTAAACCCAAACCTGCGGTCTGAAACAAACGAATGTGAATGCTTTATTGCTTTTTGCGCGGCAGACGGCGGATGAGCGAGGAGGTGTCCTCGCGTCTCCCGCCCATCGTCTGCACGTCCGCGTAGAACTGATCGACCAGAGCCGTCAGGGGCAGGCTTGAGCCGTTGCGCCGGGCTTGCGCCAGAGCAATGTCCAAATCCTTGCGCATCCAGTCGACGGCAAAGCCGAAGTCAAAGCGATCCTCCACCATCGTCTCGCCCCGGTTGGCCATCTGCCAGGAACCCGCGGCCCCCTTTTCCAAAACCTTGAGCACCTTTTTCATGTCCAGGCCCGCGTTCATGCCGAAGGCCACGGCCTCGGCCAGGCCCTGCACGACGCCGGCGATGCAGATCTGGTTGCACATTTTCGCCAGCTGCCCGCTGCCGGCCTCGCCGATGTGCGTGACGTTGCAGGCGTAGGCGTCCATCACGGGTTTGGCGCGCTCAAAAACGTCGGCCTTGCCGCCGACCATGATCGTGAGCACCCCGTTTTCGGCCCCGGCCTGCCCGCCCGAGACGGGAGCATCAAGAAAGGCAAGGCCGCGCGCGGCGCACTCGGCCGAAAGCTCGCGGGCCAGGTCGGCCGAGTCCGTGGTGTGGTCCACAAAGACGGCCCCCTCTTTCATACCGGCAAAGGCGCCCTTGTCGCCGAGCACGACGCTGCGCACATCGTCGTCGTTGCCCAGGCATGCAAACACAAAATCGGCCCCGCGCACCGCTTCAAAGGCCGTTTCGCAATAATGGGCGCCGTACTGCTGCGACCACTTGAGCGCCTTGGCCGTGGTGCGGTTGTAGACCGTCACGTCAAAGCCTTTTTTCACGAGGTGTCCGGCCATGGGATAGCCCATCACACCGAGTCCGAGAAACGCGCATTTCGTGGTCATTTTCAACTTCCTATTCGTTATTCACCGAGGCGGGCGTATTCGACCGCCCGATCCGCCCAATCATAAAGCGCCGAGAGGGTCTCTTCGACGGCTTCATACCGCTCTTGCGTGATGGCGCCCTCGTTGAGCTGCTCCTCGTAGCGCTCACGCACCCGATCGAGCTCCTCGAAATATTTTTCGAGCGTCACGGGCGAGGCGCCTTCCTGCGTCAGGCGCTGCCGGCACAGCTCAAGCCAGCGCTCGCTCTCCTTTTCGTCGAGCGTTTCGGGCGCGCAGCGCGCCCGCATGCGAAAGAGCAGTTCGTTGAGGCGCTCGTCTTCAAAGGTCAGGCGCCCCTCGTGCACCTGCTCGGCGATCGAGGTAAAGTCCGTGTTGATCAGGCGGCGCGCCAGCGCAGCGTCCGCATCGCCCACAAAGCCGCCGTAAAGAGCCACTTCGGCGTCCTTGGGCCCCTTTTGTTCGTCCTTGACCGCGTTGGCCTCCTGAAATTCCTGCCAGGCCTGCAACACCGGCCCTTCGATCATCGAATAAAGCCGCGTGAGCTTTTCGCCGTTGTCGACGACCTGTTGCAGATCGATCCCGAAACGCCGGCACACCTCCTCGTTGGCCACGCGCAAGTCGGCGCACACGAACGGGCACTCGTTGATGCGCAGGCGCCGCAGCGCCAGGGCCGTTTCGCCTTCTCGACGCTCGGCGGCCTGCCCGAAGGCGCGGCGAATGATGTCCTCGGTCGACAAGGACGTGAGCACCTCGGGGTCCTCGCGGCAGTCCCAGACGAAAAATTCGTTGGCCTGATCGGGGTTGCGGGCTATGGGCATCACGAAGCGCAGAAAGCCGCGCTCCTGGCCGGCCCGCGGGTCGACCCACAGGCACGGACGGCGCGTTTCGAGGGCCTGCGCCACCTTTTGCTTGGAGCGGTTGGCCAGAGCCCACTGCCACAGGCGCGGTTGCTTTTGCGCGAGGAACTTGGCCAGGGCAATCGTGGCCGACACGTCGCTTGAGGCGTCGTGCGCGTGGCTGTGCTCAATGGCATTGGCCGCGGTGAGCTTTTCGAGCTTGAAGGTTTGTTTGGCGGGCTTGGCCGGATCGGCGTTGGGCACCGTGGGCCAGACCACGCCCTGCGGGCGCAGCGCCCAGACGGCCAGCACGAAGGGATACAGGTCCCAGCGCGAGCAGCCGTTGCGCCACATGTGGCCGTAGACGTCAAGCAGATTGCGCCAGAAAAGCGCGCGGTTGACCTTGTCGTCAAAGCCGATCGTGTTGTAGCCCACGGAAATCGTCTCGGGGGTGTTCACAAGGGCGTGCACGCGCTTGGCGAATTCGTTTTCGGGTATGCCCTTTTCTTCGGCCTGCTGCGGGGTGATGCCCGTCAACACGCAGGCCATGACGCTCGGCAGATACTCGGGCGTGGGGCGGCAGTAGAAGACCTCCGACTCGCCCGCCGGCTCAAAATCAAGGGTCGTGCGCATGCCGGCAAACTGCGCCGGGCGGTCGCGGATCGTGTCCAATCCGAACGTTTCGTAGTCGTACCAATAAAAAGTCGTTTCCTGACTCATAACCAAACCCAAAAATATCCAATCGTGTGTGTCGGATCGGTGCAAAAAGCCGCCGGGAGGATTTCGTCTCTCTCGGCGGCTTCAATCTAAAGGATTTGACGCAAAACGCAACAGGCGTGCGCGACCAAAGTGTTAACGCACGGTTTCACGGCTGCCCGTGGCCGTGCCCTCCGTGACGATCGGCTCTGGGCTGCTCACCGCGTCTTCGGCGGCACGCTTTTGCTTGCCCGAATTGGCCAGCGACTGAATGTAGTTGGCCGCATAAATGGCGATCGTGCGCAGTTCGATGTTGCCGTTGGCCTCAACCGGTCCCGAGCCGCGCTGCAGGGCGCGCCCGTCGATCACGGCCTGGAAGTCAAAGGTCTTGGCCGTTTCCCCCTCGGTTGTCACGCCGTAGTAAAGGCACAGACGGCATTCGGACGGAATGGTGTCGGCCGGCACAACGCGCGTTTTGACGCCCACGCGCTGCAGGCCGGCCTCGATGGCGCCCACGAGCTGATCGCCGCTTAAAACCGGATTGGTGTGACGCACCACGCAGATCGTGTCAATCGGCGCATTGGCCTGCGGCTTGGGCTCGGGCTTGGGCTCGGTCGTGCTCGCGCAGCCGGCCAGCAGCACCGAGGCCGTCGTCAGAGCCATCGTCAGTTTTGCAATCATGCGCATTGTCTTCACTCCAGTGGTCGCGGGGAGCGTCTGCGGCGTCCCCCAATCAAAATCGGCAGGGCTCGGGGCTGCCGGACTCTGCCGAGAGTTTAACGCCCGAGCCCGCGCGGGCATCAGGCCGATATCCCTAAGTTAGGCGATCTTCGAGTAGCCGCCCGCACGGTCGGCTTCGCGCAGGTAGCGGTCAAACTGCATGGCCACGGCGCGCACGAAAAGCTTGCCCTTGGGCGAGACGGTGATTTTGTCGGCGGACAGCTCCACGAGTTCGTGCTTGGCGTAGGCCTGAAGCTTTTTCATCTCGTAGGCGAAGTACTCGTCGAAGTTGATCCCGAACTCGGCTTCGATTTCCTTTTTGACGAGCTCAAAGCGGCACATGATCGTCATGATGACGGCGCGGCGCAGCTTGTCGTCGTCGTTGAGGGCAAAGCCGCGGCAGGTGGCAAGCTTGCCGCCTTCGATGGCTTGGGTCCACGGCTCGATTTCGCGCGGGTTGCACGCGTAAAGGCCGTCGACAAAGGAAATCGAGCTCGGTCCGAGGGCGATCATGTCGCATTCGGCGCGGGTCGAGTAGCCCTGGAAGTTGCGCTGGATCGTGCCGTTGATCTGCGCGACGGACAGCTCATCGGTTTCCTTGGCAAAGTGGTCCATGCCGATGTAGCGGTAGCCGTGGCTCGTCAGGGTCTTGATCGCGTCGAACATGATGTTGACGCGCTCGGCCGCCCCGGGCAGCTCGGCGGGCACGATGCGGCGCTGCGGCTTAAAGATGTTGGGCAGGTGCGCGTAGTGGTAAAGCGCGATGCGATCGGGCGAGAGCTCGATCACCTGCTCGATCGTGCGCGCAAAGGTGGCGCGCGTCTGGCGCGGCAGACCGTAGATGAGGTCCATGTTGATCGAACCGAAGCCTTCGGCGCGGGCGCTTTGGAGCACTTCCTTGACGAGCTCGAAGGGCTGAATGCGGTTGACGGCCTTTTGCACGTCCTCGTTGAAGTCCTGCACCCCGAGGCTCATGCGGTTGAAGCCGGCCTTGCGCAGCGTCTTGACCTTGGAGGGCGGGCAGCAGCGCGGATCGACTTCGATCGAAAATTCGCCGCCTTCCTCAAAGGGGAAGCGCTTGTTCAGCGCGCCCATGAGTTCGAGAATTTCCTCGTCGTTGAGGAACGTGGGCGTGCCGCCGCCCCAGTGCAGCTGCTCGAGGCTCGTCACACCCGTGACGAACGACTTGGCCAGATCGGCTTCCTTGATGAGCGTTTTGATGTACGCGGTCGAGCGCGAGTGATCGCGCGTGACGATCTTGTTGCAGCCGCAGTAGTAGCACACGTCGTGGCAGAACGGGATATGGCAGTACAGCGAAAGCTTGGCGGGCTTGGCCGCCTTTTCGCGGCCCGCCAGAGCCGCCTGATAGTCCTCAGGGGTGATGCGGCCGTGGAAGCGGTCTGCCGTCGGATAGGACGTGTAGCGCGGGGCGGGCACGTCGAACTTCTTCAAAAGAGCATCATCGGGCAGCTCCACGCCGGCTCGAGTGGGGTCGAACTCCATATTAGAAACCTCTGAAATTTCCATGACAAAACGCAAACAGTCCTGTTATGATTCGGCAATTCACGGTACATTTGACATCAATCAAATGTTGCGGTGTTTTTTAACCTACCGGCCTGATCCGGCTCGTCTTTTTGCGACGTCTCCTTGATCGCCGGCGGCATCGCAAAGGGGAACCCCTCTTTGCGCTTCGGACTCCTTGCGCCTGCGGCAGTCTATACGCACGAGATTACGTTTGCATTAGCGCCCCGCAGCCTTCATCCGAGCGACCGCCCCGAACCAGACGGACAAACGCGAGCCGCCTGCAAAAGCCCCGCGGGCCCGAAACGTTTGTCTTCGTATCACTCCTATGCTCAACAATCCGACCATCAATGCGGCGACTCTGCGTGTAGCCTGCTCGAACTGCAATCTGCGCGAGCTGTGCCTGCCCCTCGGGCTCACGCTCAAGGAAATCGAACGTCTTGAAGAGTTGGTGAGCACCCGAAAACGCGTGCGCCGCGGCGAAGCGCTTTATCGGGCCGGCGACAAGTTCGAGGCCCTCTACGCCATCCGCCTGGGCTTTTTAAAGAGCGCCGTCACGAGTTCGGACGGCCGCGAGCAGGTCACGAGCTTTCACATGTCGGGCGACATCGTCGGCCTGGACGGTCTGGCGGGCATGGTCTACTCGAGCGACCTCATTGCGCTCGAGGACACCGAAATGTGCGTGCTACCCTACGACAAGCTCGAGGAAGTCACCAAGAGCATGTTCTCGATGAGCCAGCACTTTCAAAAGCTGCTGGCCATGGAGATCGTGCGCCAAAACGGTGTGATGCTGCTCTTGGGCTCCATGCACGCCGAAGAGCGCCTGGCGGCCTTCATTCTCAATCTGTCGCAGCGCTTCGAGCAGCGCGGTTACTCGCGCAGCGAATTCGTGCTGCGCATGACGCGCGCCGAAATCGGCTCGTACCTGGGCCTGAAGCTGGAAACGGTCAGCCGCGTGCTGAGCCGCTTTTCGCACGACAACCTCATCGTCGTCAACCAAAAGCACGTGCAGATCATGGACTTTGAAGGGCTGCGCGCCATCGTAAGCGGCCAGGCCTACAACCACGACAACCCCGGCGTGCACCGCATCAAGCCGGTGGCGCACGGCGGCATCGACGATCTGGTGGGGCCCGACGAAGACTAAGCGTTTCGCGCTTTTGGACAACCGCGCGGGTGCCCGTCTCGGGCGCCCGTTTTTTTTGGGCGAGCCGATGCGAGCAGCCCCTTTTCTCCTAAGTATTTCTCCTTAGAATTCAAGGGACGGCGGCAAACTCTTTTCCCGCCCCCCCTTTCTCCAACTTCCGACCCAAAGAGCAATTCATGAGCGACGACGTCAAGACGCAGGATCGCAACGACGAAGCCGTGCCGCACTCCGTGGCGCCCCCCGACGTCAGCCTCGGGGCCCTGGCGCGGCTGGCCGGCCCCATCTTCGTGGCCAATCTGGCCATCATGGGCTCGGCCACCATCGACACGATCATGGCGGGCAACCTCGGGCGCGAGCACCTGGCGGTGGTTGCCCTGGGCGGAGCCACTTGCGTGATGGTGCTCTTTGGCCTGGTGGGGATCCTGATGGGGCTCTCGCCCATCGTGGGTCACCACTACGGGGCGCGCAACTACAAGGCCATTGGCTTTGAGCTCACGCAGAACCTGTGGCTGGCCGTGCTGCTCGGCTTCATTGGTTGGGGCCTGTTGCTGCAGACGGACTTTTGGACGCGCCTCGGGGGCGTTTCGGGCGAAGTGGCCCGTATGACGAGCCTCTTTTTGGTGCTCACGGCCCCGGGCATTTTTGCCGCCATCGTCTCGCGCAGCTTCATCGCCCTCAATTCCGCGGTCAACCGGCCGCGGGTGACGATGTATGTGAGCCTGTTGATGCTCGCCTTCAAGGCGCCCTTAAACGGCGTCTTCATGTACGGCTGGCTGGGCTTTCCGGCCCTGGGCGGCGCGGGCGCGGGACTGTCGCTGGCGGTCAACGCCTGGCTTTCGCTTGCCTGCTACATCCTCGTGTACAAGAAGGACGGCTTTTACGACAAGATGCGCGCCGAGCGCTTTTATCTGCCCCGGCTCAAGGCTCTGGCCTCGCAGCTCAAGCTCGGCGTGCCCATCGGCCTGTCGATCTTTTTTGAGGTGAGCTCCTTTACGCTCATGGCCATATTCATTTCGCGCCTGGGCACGACCGAGGTGTCGGCGCACCAGATCGTGGGCAACATCACCGCCACGCTCTATCAAATTCCGCTTTCCATCGCCATCGCCGTGTGCGTGATGGTGAGCCAATGCCTCGGGGCCGGTTCGGCCCATCACGCCCGGCTCATTGCGGTCAAGGGGCTGAAAACGGCCCTGGCGATCGCCGCCTGTTCCGTGGCCTTCATGTACTTTGGCCGCGACATGCTGCTGGGCTTTTACTCCAAGGAGACGGCCGTCACGAGCCTGGCCGCCTCGCTGCTCGTTTTCGGCATGATCTACCACATCACCGACGCGGCGCAGACCGTGAGCAACTTCGTGCTGCGCGCCTACCGCGTCACGGTCGTGCCGATGCTCATCTACGGGGTGATGCTCTGGTGCGTGGGTCTGGGCGGCGGTTACTACTTTGCCTTTGACGGCTCGCTCATCTTCGGGCATCCGCTGCGCGCCGAGGGCTTTTGGATGTGCACGGCCGTGGGCCTGTGCCTGGCGGGCATCCTGCTCATGGCCATTGCCCTGTGGGTGGCGCACGTGCGCGAGCGCGACGCCGTCGCGCACGGGCATCGGGCGGCCTCGTGACGTTTTGCAAAAAATTGGCAAGCCCCAAAGCGCGTCTTGCTAGAATGCTTTCCGACGTATCGACGGCGTTTGACAACAACGCCTTCCTCTTTGCGCGGCGCTTTGGGTCAAAAGCGCGCGCCCACCTTTAGGACACACACGACATGGCATTAGTGAGCATGCGCCAGCTGCTTGATCATGCAGCGGAAAACGGTTACGGCGTCCCCGCCTTCAACGTCAACAACATCGAACAGGTTCAGGCCATCATGACGGCCGCCGCCGAAGTCGGCGCTCCCGTGATCATGCAGGCCAGCGCCGGCGCCCGCAAGTATGCCGGCGAAGCCTTCCTGCGCCACATCATCGAAGCGGCCGTGGAAACCTGGCCCGACGTTCCCGTCTGCATGCACCAGGACCACGGCCAGAGCCCGGCCGTCTGCCAGATCGCCATGCGCATGGGCTTTACCTCCGTGATGATGGACGGCTCTCTGATGAGCGACGGCAAGACCATCGCCAGCTACGACTACAACGTGGACGTCACCCGCCGCGTGGTGGAAAACGCCCACTGCATCGGCGTGTCCGTCGAAGGCGAACTCGGCTGCCTGGGCTCTCTTGAAACCATGAAGGGCGACAAGGAAGACGGCCACGGCACCGACGCGACGATGTCGCGCGAGCAGCTGCTCACCGACCCGGATCAGGCCGCCGAATTCGTGCGCGAAACGCAGCTCGACGCCCTGGCCATCGCCATCGGCACAAGCCACGGCGCCTACAAGTTCACGCGCAAGCCCACCGGCGAGATCCTCTCGATCCAGCGCGTCAAGGAAATCCACGAACGCCTGCCCAACACCCACCTCGTGATGCACGGCTCGAGCTCCGTGCCGCAGGAATACCTCGCGGAAATCCGCGAATTCGGCGGCAGCATGCGGGAAACCTACGGCGTGCCCGTCTCCGAAATCCAGGAAGCCATCAAGCACGGCGTGCGCAAGGTCAACATCGACACGGACATTCGCCTGGCGATGACCGCCGCGGTGCGCCGCTTCCTCGTCGAACACCCCGAAAAGTTCGACCCGCGCGACTACCTCAAGAAGGCCCGTCAGGCCGCCTATGAGCTGTGCAAGAGACGCTACCTCGACTTCGGCTGCGAAGGCCAGGGCGCCAAAATCAAGCCCATCGGTCTGTCCGTGATGGCCGCCAAATACGAGGCGGGCGAACTCGCGCAGAAGGTTCAGTAAGCGCTCCAAAAGCACTTGTCCAAGCGGCCGCGGAACACCGTTTCCCGGCCGCTTTGATTTATCCCACGCTTTCTACAGGACTTCGTCATGCCGCAGGACGCACGCGAACTCAAAGGAAAAACGGGCCTCCGACGCCTGATCAACGCCACGCGCTACTCGCGCGACGGCTTTGTCAAAGCCTTTCGGACCGAAGAGGCCTTCCGTCAGGAATCGATTCTGTCGGCCGTGGGCCTCATTGCCCTCTTTTTCATCCCGGCCGCCTTCACGCTCAAGCTCCTTGCCCTCTTTGGGATGGTCTTTTTGCTCGTCACCGAGCTTCTCAATTCGGCCGTCGAAGCGGCCATCGACCGCATCGGGCCGGCAATTCACCCGATGAGCAAGTACGCCAAGGACGCGGGCAGCTGCGCCGTGCTCTTTGCCCTCGTCTTGTGTGTGTTGCTCTGGGTGTTGGTGCTCTGGGACGCGTTTGTCGGCAAACTGCCCATGCTCTGAGAGCTCCCGACATGGAAAAAGGCGCCCCGCGGGACGCCTTTTTTGTGGCTTGAACCCGCCGCCGCCCTCATGGGTTGCAGCGGGTTTTTCATGGGCGCGATCAGCGCTCGGACATGTCGCTCTGCCCCATCAGGAACATGTCCACGGCGCGGGCGCAGCGGCGCCCTTCGCTCATGGCATGCACCACCAGGGACTGGCCCTTGCGGGCGTCGCCGCAGGCAAAGACCCCCTCGACGGACGTGGCAAAGGGCTTGTCGGCGCTGGCCTTGTCGGAGGCGACGGCGTTGCCGCGCGCATCCGTTTGCACCCCGAGCGCCTGCATCGTTTCCGGACTCGTGTGCACAAAGCCCATGGCCAGGATCACGCGCGAGACGGGCAGCTCGAAGTCCGAGCCCTCCACGTCGACAAAGCGGCGGGCGGCCGGGTCGAACTTGACCTTGACGCAGTGCAGCGCACGCACGTTACCGTCCTTATCGAGAAGGATTTCCTTGGTGGCCGTCTCCCACAGCCGCTCGCAACCTTCCTCCTGAGAGGTGGAGGTGCGCAGAATGCGGGGCCAGTCGGGCCAGACGGCGTCCTTGTCTTCCTTTGCGGGCGGGCACGCGGTGATGTCGACCTGATAGATCTTGCCCGCGCCCTGACGGCGGGCCGTGCCCACGCAGTCGCTGCCCGTGTCGCCGCCGCCGATGACGGCCACGTCGCACCCTTCGCAGGAGACGGGCGCCTGTTCGATTTCACCGGCGTTGGCGCGGTTCTGCCCGATGAGCAGTTCCAGGGCAAAGTGCACGCCCTTGCCTTGGCGGCCCTTGACGGGCAAATCGCGCGGCACTTCGGCGCCGCAGGCCAGCACCACCGCATCGTAGTCGCGGCGCAGCTTGTCGGCCGTCACGGTCTTGTCGGCCGCCGAGTGCACGCCCGAGGCAAAGCTCTTGGCGGCCACGGCCGTGCCGAACTTGAAGGTCACGCCTTCGTGCTTCATCTGCTCGACGCGACGCTCGATGAGCTCCTTGCCGAGCTTGAAGTCGGGAATGCCGTAGCGCAACAGACCGCCCGCGGCGGCGTTCTTTTCGTACACGGTCACCTTGTGGCCGGCACGGGCCAGGCGCTGGGCGCAGGCCAGGCCCGCCGGACCCGAACCCACGACCGCCACGCGCTTGCCGGTCTTGACCGGGCTCTTTTCAGGCTTGACCCAGCCCGACTTCCAGGCGCGGTCGATGATGGCGCGCTCGATCGTCTTGATGCCCACGGCCGAGTCTTCCACGTAGTACTGCGTGCAGCCGGCCTCGCAAAGCGCCGGGCACACGCGGCTCGTGAATTCCGGGAAGTTGCTCGTGGCGTTGAGGCACTCCCAGGCCGCGCGCCACTTGCCGTCGCGCACGAGCCGGTTAAAGTCGACCGGGCGGTTGTGCAGCGGGCAGCTCGAGGAGCAGTAGGGCGTGCCGCAGTGCAGGCAGCGCAGCGACTGGGTGTGAATCTCTTCGTCGGTGAGCGGCACGGTGAAGTCGTTGAAGTGCTTAATGCGCTCTTCAACCGACTGGTGGCCGAATTCAATGCGCTCGATTCGAATCGGTTCCTTGTTGGTCGTCATTTTTATTCTTTCTCCCTTACTCGGCCTCGGCCAGAGCCGTCAGAGCCTGCTTGTACTGCATCGGCATCACCTTCACGAAGCGCGTGCGGGCGCTTGCCCAGTGTTCGAGCAGTTCGGCAGCCAGGGCCGAGCCCGTGTAGCGGCTGTGCTGCTCGATGAGGCCCTTCAAGAGTTCTTCGTCAGTCTTGCCCATGTGCCAGGTGCGCTTGTCGCTCTTGCGCTTTTGTTCGGACGAGCCGACCACACGCTCGAGCATCACCATGGAGGTGTTGCAGCGCGACTCGAAGTCGCCGTCGGCGTCAAAGACGAAGGCCACGCCGCCGGACATGCCCGAGGCGAAGTTGCGGCCGGTCTTGCCGAGCACGACGACGGTGCCGCCCGTCATGTATTCGCACCCATGGTCGCCCGTGCCTTCGACGACGGCGCTCGCGCCCGACAGACGCACGGCAAAGCGCTCGCCCACCACACCGTTGAAGTACGCCTCGCCGCTCGTGGCCCCGTACAGGGTCGTGTTGCCGGCGATGATGTTCTCCTGCGGGTTGCCGTGGAAGTCGGCGCTGGCGCGCACGATGATCGTGCCGCCCGACAGACCCTTGCCCACGTAGTCGTTGGCCTGGCCTTCGAGTTCGAGGGTCATGCCCGCGGCGGCAAACGCGCCGAAGGACTGACCGGCCGTGCCGCGGAAGGTCAGATGCACCGTATTGTCGGGCAGACCCTTGGCACCGAAGGCGTCCACGACGGCGTGCGCGACCTGAGTGCCCACCGTACGGTTGACGTTGCAGATCGGGTAGGTCTTGTTGACTTTCTTTCCCTTGCGGATCGACTCGCCGATTTCGGCCAGGATTTTGGCGTCGAGGCTCTTGGCAAGCCCATGGTCCTGGCGGGCGCCGTGGCGCAGCTTTTCGACCGCAACCGACGGCTTAAAGAGCACGCGCGAGAGGTCCACGCCCTGGGCCTTCCAGTTGTCGATGTCGGTGCGCTGCTCCAGAAGATCGGTGCGGCCGATCAGGTCCTCGAAGCGGCGCATGCCGAGCTCGGCCATGATCTCGCGGGCCTCTTCGGCCACGAAGAAGAAGTAGTTCACCAGGCTCGAGGGCTTGCCCTTGAAGCGCTTGCGCAGTTCCGGATCCTGCGTGGCGATGCCGACCGGGCAGGTGTTGAGGTGGCACTGACGCATCATCAGGCAGCCTTCGACAACGAGCGGAGCGGTGGCAAAGCCGAATTCGTCGGCGCCGAGCATGGCGCCGATCACCACGTCGCGGCCCGTCTTGATCTGACCGTCGACCTGCACGACCACGCGGTCACGCAGCCGATTGGCCACAAGGGTCTGCTGGGTTTCGGACAGGCCGAGCTCCCAGCTGCTGCCGGCGTGCTTGACCGAGGAAATGGGGCTGGCGCCCGTGCCGCCGTCGTGGCCGGCGATCACGATGTGGTCGGCCTTGGCCTTGGCCACACCCGCGGCCACCGTGCCCACGCCCGATTCGCTCACGAGCTTGACGGAGATGTCGGCCTTGTCGTTGGCGCACTTGAGGTCATGAATGAGCTGGGCCAAGTCCTCGATCGAGTAAATGTCGTGGTGCGGAGGCGGCGAAATCAGACCCACGCCCGGCACCGAGTAGCGCAGCTGGGCGATGTATTCGCTCACCTTGTGGCCGGGGAGCTGACCGCCTTCGCCGGGCTTGGCGCCCTGGGCCATCTTGATCTGGATCTGGTCGGCACTGGCGAGGTACTGCTCCGTCACGCCGAAGCGGCCGCTGGCCACCTGCTTGATGCGCGAGCGCAGGCTATCGCCCTTTTCGAGCTCGATCTTGGCCACGATGCGATCCTTGCCGAGGATATCGGCCACGCTCATGCCGGCCTTGACCGGGGACTTGCCCGTGCGCAGTTCCTCTTCGTAACGGCGCGGATCCTCGCCGCCCTCCCCCGTGTTGCTCTTGCCGCCGATGCGGTTCATGGCAACGGCCAGGGTGGCGTGCGCTTCGGCCGAAATCGAGCCCATACTCATGGCGCCCGTGGCAAAGCGGCGCACGATTTGCTTAGCGGGTTCCACCTCCTCGAGGGGAACGGGCGTGCAGCCTTCGCTCTTAAAGCGCAGCAGACCGCGCAGGGTCATCTGACGGCGGCTCTGATCGTTGATGATCTGAGCGTATTCCTTGTACGTCTGATAGTTCTTCTGACGGGACGCGCGCTGCAGCTTGACGATCGCCTCGGGCGTCCACATATGCTCTTCGCCGTCGGCGCGCCAGGCGTACTGGCCGCCCGTGGGCAGCTCGCCCTTGGCGCCGCCGCGCTCGGCGTAGGCCGCCTCGTGCTGCGCCATGGCTTCGCGCATGACCTCAAAGATGCCGATGCCTTCGATCTTGCTCGGCGTGCCGTGGAAATAGCGGTCCACGAAGTCGCTCTTGAGGCCAATGGCCTCAAAGATGCGCGCGCCGCGGTAGCTCATGATGGTGCAGATGCCCATCTTGGCCATGACCTTGGTCAGGCCCTTGCCCACGGCCTTGACGTAGTGCGCCACCGCCTCTTCGGGCGAGAGGCCCGCCATCGGGGCGAGCTTGCGCAGCACCGCCAAGCTCAGGTACGGGTGCACGGCTTCGGCACCGTACCCCATCAGCAGCGCAAAGTCGTGCGTTTCAAAGACGGCGCCCGAGTGCACCACCAGACCGACGTTGGTGCGCAGACCTTCGTGGATGAGGTGCTGGTGAATGGCGCTCACCGCCAGCAGCACGGGGATGGCCACGCGATCGCGCCCGACCTTCTCGTCGCTCAAAATCAGGATGTTGTAGCCCTCGCCGATGGCGTCGACCGCGCGGGCGCAAAGGCCGGCCAGATGCGCTTCGATGCCGTCGCTGCCCCAGGCGGCCGGGTACGTGATGTCGATTTCATGGCTGCGGAACTTGCCCGCGGTGTGCTCGTCGATGCTGCGCAGCATCGCCATGTCGCTTTCAAAGAGCACGGGCTGCAGGATTTCAATGCGGCGCGGCGGATTGACGTTGTTAATGTCGAGCAGATTGGGCTTGGGACCGATGAAGCTCACCAGGCTCGTGACGAGCTCTTCGCGGATCGGGTCGATCGGCGGATTGGTCACCTGCGCAAAAAGCTGCTTGAAGTAAGAAAAGAACGAGGTCGCGCGCTTGGACAGAACCGGCAACGCGGAGTCGTTGCCCATGGAGCCCGTCGGTTCCATTCCCTTGACGGCCATCGGCAGCAGGATGTCGTTGACGTCTTCCTGCGTCATGCCGAAGACGCGCTGAAGTTCGGTGAGGCGCGCCGGATCCGTGGTCGGGCACACGCGCTCGGCCATTTCGGCCCCGAGGTCGTCCAGGCGCAGATTCAGGCGCTCGACCCACTCGCGGTAGGGCTTGTCCAGGGCGACCTGGTTCTTGATTTCCTCGTCGGAAATGATGCGGCCCTGCACCGTGTCGATCAGAAGCATCTTGCCGGGTTCGATACGCCACTTGCGGCGGATGCGGCTTTCTGGAATGGGCAGCACGCCCACTTCGGAAGCCAGCACCACCGTGTCGTCGTCGGTGACGACGTAGCGGGCCGGACGCAGGCCGTTGCGATCGAGCATGGCGCCGATCTGCACGCCGTTGGTAAAGACCAGGGCCGCCGGACCATCCCAGGCTTCCATCATCGGGGCGTGGTAGGCGTAGAAGGCCTGACGGTCCGCGTCCATCGTGTCGGCCTTTTCCCAGGCTTCGGGCACGAGCAGCATCATGGCCTGCGGCAGGGAGTAGCCGGCCATCACCAAAAGTTCGACGGCGTTGTCCAGGCTCGCCGTATCGGACTGACCTTCGTAAATGAGGGGAACGAGCTTTTTGACGTCGTCGCCCAAAACGGCCGACTTCCAGACGTTTTCACGGGCGCAGATCCAGTTGTAGTTGCCCTTGACCGTGTTGATTTCGCCGTTGTGGGCGATGTAGCGGTAGGGGTGCGCCAGAGCCCAGGCCGGGAACGTATTGGTCGAGAAGCGCTGGTGCACGACCGCCAGGGCGCTCTTACATTCCGGATCCTGCAGGTCGCGGTAGTAGCGGCCGACCTGATCGGCCAGCAGCAGGCCCTTGTAGACCACCGTGCGGGTGCTCATGGAGGGCACGAAGTATTCCGAGCCGTGCTTGAGGTTCAGGGAGCGGATGCGGTGCGCCGAGCTCTTGCGGATGATGTAGAGCTTGCGCTCGAGCGCATCCTGCACCATCACGTCCGGGCCGCGGCCGATGAAGATCTGACGGATGACCGGTTCGCTGTCGCGCACCGTCGGGCTCATGGGCATTTCGCGGTCGACGGGCACGTCGCGCCAGCCCAGAACGACCTGACCTTCCTTTTTGACCATGCGTTCGAGCTCCTGCTCGCAGACCTGGCGGGAGGCCGATTCGCGCGGCAGGAAGATCATGCCCACGCCGTATTCGCCCGGGGCGGGCAGCGTGACTCCCTGCTCGGCCATCTGTGCGCGGTAGAAGGCGTCGGGGATCTGAATCATGATCCCGGCGCCGTCGCCAAAAAGTGGATCGGCGCCGACGGCGCCGCGGTGGTCGAGGTTGTGCAGGATCAGCAGCGCGTCTTCGATGACCTTGTGCGAGACGCATCCCTTGATGTTGGCGACAAACCCCACGCCGCAGGCGTCGTGCTCGGCTTCAGGGCGATACAGGCCTTTTGCGGCGGCTTCCCGTCGCAGGGCTTGCGAACTTGCCATGAGTTTCTCCCTATGTTTTTCGAGTGATTTCGGTTGTTCGGCAGGCTTGCGCGCTCTTTTTGCCGCCACGAGGAGCGATTTTTTTTGGGTAAAGCGGGGCCCGGGCCGAACGTTAGGGTCAATCTATCGGACATCGGCGCGGTTCCGTTCCCCGCGCGCGGGTGCGCCACGCACTATTTAAACAAGGACTGATTTAGCCCAAATCCGTTATTGTTTTCCTCCTAAAAGGTTTTATTCAGAGGTTTTCACGGCATTGACGAGGCCGCCCGCACGTGCGAATGGCGCCGAGGCGCGCCGCGCCTGACTTCGGGCCCCGCGGGCGTGGCGCCCGAGGGCGAGGCGAGGCCGGGCAGTTTCGCCGCGGAGACTTTGCGCTTAAAATTGGGGGTCTTTAAAGCACGCCGCAGACGGCGAAACGGCGTTTCGCCGCGCACGGCGCGTTGATTACTCAATCCTTGACGGAGACAATCGGACATGCCCGATATCATGCAGACCTCCATCAAGAGCCTTCCCCTCGTCTACCGCGGCAAGGTCCGCGAGTGCTACGCGGTGGGCGAAGACAAGCTCCTGATGATTGCCACCGACCGAATCAGCGCCTTTGACGTGATTCTTTCCGCGCCGATTCCCAAGAAGGGTAAAGTGCTCACCGCACTGACCAACTTCTGGTTCGACAAGCTCGCCGAGGGCATGCCGACGCAGCTCACCGGCGTTGATCCGGAAACGGTCGTGGCCGAAGACGAACGCGAACAGGTGCGCGGCCGTGCAATGGTCGTCAAGCGCCTCAAGCCGATCCTGATCGAATGTGTGGCCCGCGGCTACATCATCGGCGGCGGCTGGAAGGACTATCAGGCCACCGGTAGCGTGTGCGGCATCAAGCTGCCCGCCGGGCTCAAGCAGGCCGAAAAGCTCCCCGAACCGATCTTCACGCCCGCGGCCAAGGCCGAATTGGGCACGCACGACGAAAACATCTCCTTTGAGAAGGTCGTCGAGATGTACGGCGAATCGATCGCCACGCAGATCCGCGATCTGACCCTGTCGCTGTACAAGAAGGCCGCCGACTACGCCGCCACCCGCGGCATCATCATCGCCGACACCAAGTTTGAGTTTGGCCTGGATGAAAACGGCCGCGTGTGCCTGATGGACGAAGTGCTCACGCCCGACAGCTCGCGCTTCTGGCCGGCCGAAAGCTACGAACTGGGCATTTCGCCCCCCTCGTACGACAAGCAGTTCATCCGCGACTGGCTCGAAACCCAGCCCTGGGACAAGACGCCCCCGGCTCCGGTGCCGCCCGCGGAGATCATCGAGAAGACGGCCGCCAAGTACCGCGAAGCTTTGGTCAAGCTCGCCGGCAAGGACGTCGAATAATTTGACCCGACAAGCGGGGATGCTTCACAATCCCCGCCCGTACAGCGTGCGCCCGGGCCCGGTGAGAGCCTGAGCGCACCTTTGTTTTTTTCTTTTGCGGAAGATTTTCACCATGACTGACACCAATGCCGCCAAGCCCGTCGTGGGCATCGTGATGGGCTCGAACTCGGACTGGGAGGTGATGCAAAACGCCGCCCTGATCCTCAAGGAAATGGGCGTGCCCTATGAAGCGCGCGTCGTGAGCGCCCACCGCATGCCCGACGAAATGTTCGAGTACGCGAGCACGGCCAAGGAACGCGGCATTGCCTGCATCATCGCCGGCGCGGGCGGCGCGGCCCACCTGCCGGGCATGCTCGCGGCCAAGTGCGTCGTGCCGGTGCTCGGCGTTCCGGTTCCCTCCAAGTACCTGCGAGGCCAGGACAGCCTTTACTCGATCGTGCAGATGCCCAAGGGCGTGCCCGTGGCCACCTTTGCCATCGGCGAGGCGGGGGCGGCCAATGCGGCCCTTTACGCCGTGAGCATTCTGGCCGTCACCGACAAGACGCTGTACGCCAAGCTCGAAGCCTTCCGCAAGGCTCAGAATGAAAAAGCCCGCGCGATGACGCTGCCGGCCGTTTAATCGATTTTTCCGCTTTTCTCGTATGCAAGCCAATTTCCCTCTGGTGCCGGGCACGACGCTCGGTCTGCTCGGCGGCGGACAGCTCGGCCGCATGTTTGCGCAGGCCGCCGCCCGCATGGGTTACAAAGTCAAGGTTTTGGAAAAGGGCGATTGCCCGGCCGCCGAAGTCAGCGCCTACCACATCGACGCGGGCTACTCGAACAAGGAAGCCATCGAAGAGCTGCGCCAAACGTGCCCGGCCGTGACGACCGAATTTGAAAACGTGCCCGCGCAGGTACTCTCGGCCCTGGCGCAGGGTGGCGCGTGCGTCACCGCCCCCGAAGGCTCGGCCGTGGCCGTGGCGCAGGACCGCATCGACGAAAAGGCCTTCCTCGAGAGCGTGGCGGACGTGCCCGTGGCCCCGCATGCGGCCATCCTGTCGCTCGAAGACGCCGACTCGGTCAGCCCCGATCTGCTGCCCGGGATTCTGAAAACTGCCCGCATGGGTTACGACGGCAAGGGCCAGCGCACCGTGCGCACGATCGCCGACATCAAGGCCGCCTTCACGGAAATGGGCTCGCGCGTGTGCATCCTGGAAAAGCGCCTGGAGCTTGCCAAGGAAGTGTCCGTGATCGTGGTGCGGTCCCTCACGGGTGAAACGGTCACCTACCCGCTCTTTGAAAACGTGCACCGCAACGGCATTTTGGCCGAGACGGTGTTTCCGGCGCGCGTGACGGGCGAAGTGAGCACCCAGGTGCGTCAGTACGCCGCCCGCATCGCCGAAACGCTACAGTACAAGGGCGTGCTGTGCATCGAATTTTTCGTACTCAAGGACGGGACGGTGTCGGCCAACGAAATGGCCCCGCGCCCGCACAACTCCGGTCACGTGACGATCGAAGCGGCCGTCACGAGCCAGTTCGAGCAGCAGGTGCGCGCCATGGCGGGCCTTCCGCTGGGCGACACCTCGGCGCTGTGCCACGGCGTCATGCTCAACCTGCTCGGCGATCTGTGGTTTGACGAAAACGACAACCGGCGCGAACCCAACTGGGCCGCCCTCTTGAAGATCGAAGGCGCCAAGCTGCACCTTTACGGCAAGGCCGAGGCGCGTCACGCCCGCAAGATGGGCCACGTGACGATCGTCGCGCCCACGCAGGAGGAAGCTCTCTCGCGTGCCAAGCGCGCCGCCGCCGTTTTGGGACTGCCCGAACCGATGTAACCGACAGGAAGACGCACGGCCATGGCCACTGAGACGCTTTTGACTGAAAAGACCCTCGCGGACGTTGAAAAGGCCGCGCAAATTCTGGCCGCCGGCGGTCTGGTGGCCGTGCCGACGGAAACCGTCTACGGACTGGCGGCCGACGCGGACAATCCCGAGGCCGTGCGCCGCACCTTCACCGTCAAAGGGCGCCCCGCCAATCACCCGCTCATCGTGCATGTGACGGGCTACGATGCTCTGGCGGCTTGGACCGAGCAAACCTCGCCCTACGCCAAGATTCTCACGGACGCCTTCTGGCCGGGCCCCCTGACGCTCGTCTTCAAAAAGAGCGCGCGCGTCAACGACGCCGTCACGGGCGGTCAGGACAGCGTGGCGATCCGCTGCCCCTCGCACCCGGTGATGCGTGCCCTTCTGAAGCGCTTTGCCGGCGACACGCACAAAGCCGTCACGGCCCCCTCGGCCAACACCTTCGGGCGCATTTCGCCCACCTGTGCGCGTCACGTGGCCGAAGACCTCGGCGTCAGGCCCGAGGGCAAGCTCGACATGATTCTCGACGGCGGCGAATGCGCCGTGGGGGTTGAGTCCACGATCGTGGATCTGACTTCTCCCAAGCCCACGATCCTGCGCTACGGTCAGGTGACGGCCGCCATGCTCCAAAAGGTTTTGGGCTTTGCCGTTTCGGAAGCCGGTGAAAACGCTCCGCGCGTCTCCGGGCGCCTCAAGAGCCACTACGCGCCGCAGACCAAACTCGTGGTTGTGCCCGAAAACGAAATCCGCGCGCACCTCAGGGATTGGTCCGTGGCCAAAACCGCGTTTTTGCTGTGCGGCGACGATCCCCTGACGGCGATCCTCACGGAGTCGGCCTGCCGCGTCATCGCCGCCCCCGCCGATCCCGACGGCTACGCGCACGTGCTTTATGCGGCCATGCATGAGCTTGACGCGTGCGGCGCCGAAAAAATCATCGTGCAGGCGCCCCCGCAGGATGCCTCCTGGGCGGCCGTCAACGACCGCCTCAGCCGTGCCGCGGCCGAAAAGCCCCACCCCTAAGAGCTTGCCGGCCATGCAATCGGCAAGCAATCCGATCGGCGTTCTGGACTCGGGCCTGGGGGGACTGTCGGTTCTCAAGGCCCTCAAGAGCGAACTGCCCCACGAGCGTTTTCTTTACGCGGCCGACTGCGCGCACGCGCCCTGGGGCGACAAGTCCGAGGCGTATGTCGTCGATCGCACCCGCACGATCATTCGCTTTCTCATCGAGCACGGCGCCAAGGCGGTGGTGCTGGCCTGCAACACGGCCACGGCCGCCGCAGCCGATACGGTGCGCCGGGAATTTTCCCTGCCGATCGTCGGCATTGAGCCGGCCGTCAAACCGGCCGCCGCCCTCACCCGCACGGGCGTGATCGGCGTACTGGCCACGCGGTGCACCATCGAAAGCGAGCGCTATCACTCGCTCGTGCGCCGTTTCGCCCAGGGCGTCAAGGTCGTCAGCGTGGCCGCTCCCGGCCTGATGGAGTGCGTCGAGCGCGGCGACTTTCAAAGCCGAGAAACCTTTGCGCTTCTGGACCGCTACCTCGATCCGATTCTGCAGGCCGGTGCCGACAAGCTCGTTCTGGGCTGCACCCACTATCCGTTTTTGTCCGAGGCGATCCGACAACTGACGGGGGACGCGCTCGAATTGCTCGAGCCCGGCCACCCCGTGGCGCTCGTGACGCGCCGCCGTCTGGCCGACCTCGGGCTTTTGGGCGCCGGGGCCGACACTCCTCACCCCGTCTGCCGCTATTTTGTGGCCGGCGCCGCAAAACACGCCCCCACCCTTGTGCTTCTCGAGCCCGATGCGCTTAACATTGAAGAACTCAATGTTTAACTTTCGGCGGCGCGGCTTGGCCCGCCGCTTCGCATCATGGATCAGAACCTCATTCACGCGCTGCTGACGCGCCGCTCGCTCAAACCCAAGTACCTCACCCTTCCGGCCCCGAGCGCCGAGGAACTCACGCTGTGCGCCCGCACGGCGCTGCGCGCCCCCGTGCACGGCGTGGGCTTTCCCTGCCGCTTTGTGCTCGTGCCCGAAGAAAAGCGCGATCGCCTGGCCGGCCTTCTCAAGCAGGCCGCCGTTGACGCGGGGCTTGACGAAACCGCGCAAGCCAAGGCCAAAAGCAAAGCGCGCAAGGGGCCGCAGATCGTGGCCTTCGTCGTCAACGACACGGTGGGCGTCAACCGCACGGAAAGTCTGCTGACGGCGGGTGCCGCCCTCGAGCAGTTCCTGCTTGCACTGAAGGCGCTCGGCTACGGGGCCATCACCCTGTCGGGCTCGGTGCTAGCCAATGAAACCGTGCAGGCGGCCTTTTGCAAGGCGCCCGGCGAGAAGCTGCTCGGGTGGCTGACGGTGGGCACGCCCGTCGAAGGCGTGAGCTATGAGGAAGAAACGGGCGAGGCGCCCTTTGGCGTCTGGGAATAAGCCCAACTGACCATCGTGTGCCGCCCCTGTGTTCCCGTCAGAGCCCCGTCAGGCTCTGCGCGATGGCGCGCATGGTGAGCGGCGCACACCCTTCGGCCTTGTTGTTGGCTACCACAAAGGCCCGAACGCCCGAGCGCTCGGCCAGCTTGAGCAGCCACACGATCCCCTCGCGGGTGACGATGTCTTCGTGCTGCAGCCGGTCAAAGGGCTCCCAGTCGCGCTTAAGGCCCGCATAGGTGCCCCCTTCGGCCAGCGACCAGCGAATGACGATGTCGCCGGCGGCCTGCCAATCACCTTGCTTGACGCCGGGCGCATCAAAGAGCCGCAACATGTCGGTCTGACGCATGATGCTCGGCATCGTCGGGTGCAGCCCGATCACCGGCCGCACGCCCGCGGCGGACATCTCCCGCACCCAGCGGGGCGTGAGCAGCGTGCGCGTGCGCATTTCCGTGGCCAGGGTCACCGACTGCGTGGGCATGCGCGATCGCAGTTCGGCAAAAAAGTCGGCCATCGCCGCAATGGCGGCGTGCTGCTCGGGCGGCTCGGGAATGGAGCGGCGGGCAATGGCGGGCATTTCAAAGACCAGCACCCCGGCTTTGCTGCCCAGCCCCTCGAGTACCGGGTGCACGAATTCGTCCAGGGCCCGCTCCACGTTCAGGTAATCGGGATTGGCCTCGGTCGGGCGGCCCATGCGGTCCCGATGATGGGCGTCGCACACATTCTGCGGAGCCTTGACGAGAAAACGGAAGGTCTCGGGCACCTGCGCGGCGAACGCGTGATACAGGCGGCTGGGCAACGGCTTGTAAAAGCCGCGGTCGATGCCGACGGTGCGGAAAATCGGATGGCGCGCGTAGGCGCTCAGCCCCTGACTGGCCAGATCCGTCAGCCCCGAGGACTGGGACCAGACGATGCCGCGCCAGCCCGGAAAATTCCAGCTTGAGGTGCCCAGATACGCGCAGCGCGGCATTTTCTGCGCGATGTGCGCGAGCTCTTCGTCGGCGGGCGCGGCCTGCACGGGCGCGGCCGCGGGCGGCTCGTCGTCAAAAAGGCTGGACATCTCGTAGCGGTCGGTCATGGACGCATCCATAAGAAAAACCGCACCCCCGGAGAACACGCTTGGGCGTGCCAGAGGTACGGGCGATTGTTGATCCTCTTACCCGAGGATTTTATCGACTTGCGGCTTACCAGCGGCAGCCCGGACCGTAGCCGTAGCCCTGCCCCATGCCGTAGCCGTGACGCGGACCGTGCCAGCCCCAGCCGTCACCGCCGCGCGTGCCCGTGCCGTACACGCAACCCGGGCCACCGGCACAACCCGGACCCATGCCGTAGCCGGGGCCATAACCGCGGTGGTGGCAGGGCCCCATGCCGCGGCTCATGCCGGCGCCCATCCCAAAGCGCGGTTCGTAGGCGTCGAGCATTTCCTTTTGCTCGGCCGTCAGGCTCTTTTCGAGCGTGGCGCGGGCGGCGGCGAGCTCTTCGAGCATCGCGGCGCGGCTCTTGAGGCGTTCGGCACGCAGCTTGATGGCCTCGGCGGCCGAAGCGGGACGCTGGGCGTAGTTCTTGAGCATCTGGGCGTGGTGCTTGGCGGCGATGGCTTCGCGGGCATTGACGTACTTGTCAAAGGCGCTCTTGGCCGGGTCCGTGAGGCGCATCGACTGCGCGAGCTCGGCGTAGGCGCCCGTCATGGCGGCTTCACACGGGAAAGCCGGGGCGGCGGGCGCGTCGGTAGCGGCAAAGGCGGTGCCGGCCATCGCGGCGATGGCGGTGAAGGCGGCAACGGCAAACGTGGTCTTGGTGTTCATGCTTCTTCCTCTTAACGGTGGGGTTGTGTTCTCTGTGCGCCGTCCGATTTTTCCGTGCTTTCGGGTTCGTCGAACCACGCTCGTTTCATGAGCAAAACTTTAAGTGCCACCCCCGCAAAGATGCGTAAAGGGCAGGCAAATCCGCGTAAAGACAGCGTAAAGCGCGCTTTACGCTGCGCAACGCTTCGGGGGCTGGAAAAACAGAGACATGGCGCAACAGGCTAAAATGGCGGGATTCATTGCAAACCTCTCGGGCGAGCCACTCCGAGCCCGCCCTTTTCCTTTCAGAGCACCTATGCAGACTCTTTCCTCTCTTACCGCCTTAAGTCCCCTTGACGGCCGCTATGCCCGTCAGTGTGAAGCGCTTCGCGGCATCTTCTCCGAATCGGCCTTCATGAATGCGCGCGTGCGCGTCGAAGGCGAATGGCTGATCGCCCTGTCCGAAGCCGGTTTTGCCGAACTCGCGCCGATCAGCGAACACGGCAAGGCCTTCCTGCGCGGTTTGGCCGACAACTTCACGGAAAGCGACTGCGAAGCCATCAAGACGATCGAAGCGCGCACCAACCACGACGTCAAGGCCGTGGAATACTGGATCAAGGAACAGGTGGCGCACGACGCCGAACTCGCCAAGGCCAGCGAATTCGTGCACTTTGCCTGCACGAGCGAAGACATCAACAACACGAGCCACGCCCTGATGCTCACGGCCGGCCGCAAGGCCCTCGTCGAGCGCCTCACGGCCATCCGCGACCACATCCGTGAATTCGCGCACCGCTGGGCCGCCGTACCGATGCTCTCGCGCACCCACGGCCAGACCGCCAGCCCGACGACGGTCGGCAAGGAAATGGCCAACGTGGCCGTGCGTCTGACCCGCATCATCCAGGCCATCGAAGACGTCAAGTTCTACGCCAAGATGAACGGCGCCGTGGGCAACTTCAACGCCCACCTGATCGCCTACCCGGACTACGACTGGGAAGCGCACAGCCGCCGCGTCATCGAAGAGCGCCTGGGCGTGAACTTCAACACCCACACGATCCAGATCGAGCCGCACGACTACATGGCCGAGCTCTTCCACGAGATCGAACGCGCCAACACGGTGCTCATCGACTTTGACCGCGACGTCTGGGGCTACATCTCCATGGGCTTTTTCAAGCAAAAGCTCAAGGAAGGCGAAGTGGGCAGCTCCACGATGCCGCACAAGGTCAACCCGATCGACTTTGAAAACTCCGAAGGCAACCTGGGCATCGCCAATGCCCTGTTCGGTCACCTCGCGGGCAAGCTGCCGATCAGCCGCTGGCAGCGCGACCTCACCGACTCGACCGTGCTGCGCAATCTGGGCGTGGCCTTCGGCTACTCGTTTGTGGCGTACGCCGCCCTCGAGCGAGGCCTTGGTAAGCTCGAACTCAACGAGCAGGTCGTGGCCGACGACATCAACCGCGCCTGGGAAGTGCTCGCCGAAGCCGTGCAGACCGTGATGCGCCGCTACGGAGTGCCGCAGCCCTACGAAAAGCTCAAGGCGCTCACCCGCGGCAAGGGCCACATGAACGAGCAGATCATGCGCGAATTCATCGAAACGCTCGAAATCCCGGCCGACGCCAAGGAACGCCTGATGGAACTGACGCCCGCCACCTACGTGGGCAAGGCCGAAGAGCTCGCCAAGCGCTGCTGATCGGCCCTATAAGCGCCTCAGGCTTTAGCGTCTGTCTTGTGACGCCGACGACGCGGTTTTTCCTCCCGAAAGCCGCGTCGTTCTTTTTGGGCCCTATCGGTAATACCGCAAGCAACAACGCAAAAAGTGACGGCATCGGCAATCTTCCTCAATTACAGGGGCGCCACGTCACGGTATAGTGTGCGGACACGCCGGCGAAACGACCGGCAAGGATTATCAGGGAGAACACACATGAAAAAGACCATTCTGACCGCCGCGCTGCTTTCGCTTCTGGCCGCGGGCGCCTCGGCCGCCGAACTGACGGTGGCCGCCACCCCCGTGCCGCACGGCGACATCCTGCGCCTGATCGCCCCGGATCTCAAGGCCCAGGGGTACGAGCTCAAGGTCGTGGAATTTTCCGACTTCGTCAGCCCCAACATGGCGCTTGACGCGGGCGAAGTGACCGCCAACTACTATCAGCACAAGCCCTTTTTGGACGACGCCGTCAAGAGCCGCGGCCTGAAGATCACCTCCGTGGCCCCGATTCACATCCTGCCGATGGCCGCCTACTCCAAGCGCGTCAAGTCGCTCAACGACCTGCAAAAGGGCGCCCGCATCTCAATTCCCAACGACCCGGCCAACGGCGGCCGCGCCCTGCTGCTGCTGCAGTCGGCGGGCCTGATTAAGCTCAAGGACGGCGCGGGCGCCACCGCCACCCCCCTGGACATCGCCGACAATCCCAAGCGTCTGCGCTTTACCGAAGTCGAAGCCGCTCAGGTGCCGCGCACGCTCGATGACGTCGACGTGGCCGTCGTCAACTCCAACTACGCCCTCGGCGTGGGCCTGAACCCCGTCAAGGACTCGATCTATCTGGAAAACAAGGACAGTCCCTACGCCGTGGTTCTGGCCACGCGCATCGGCGATGAAAAGTCCCCCGCCGTGCAGGCCCTTCTCAAGGCTCTGACGAGCCCCAAGGTCAAGGACTTCATGAACACGAACTACAAGGGCGGCGTGGTGCCGGTTTTCTAACCGCCTCGTTGCGCTTTTGATCCCAAGCCGTCCGTCTGCATCAGCCGGGCGGCTTTTTCGTGTTTGAGAGCGTTTGGGCAGTGTTTTTCGCGGTGGGCTAAAATTACGAATTCTTGTCGACCGACGCTTTTTTCGTGCGCACGGCCGCTCGCTCGAGCCCTCCGGCCGACGCGCAACACTTTGATTTATCGAAGAAAATGAAAGAAATTCGTACCCGCATCGCCCCGTCTCCCACAGGCATGATGCACCTTGGCACCGCCCGTACCGCCATTTACTGCTGGGCCGTCGCCCGCCACTTCGGCGGCAAGTTCCTGCTTCGCATTGAAGACACCGACCAGAAGCGCTCCACGGACGAGGCCACGCAGGTGATTCTCGATTCGATGAAGTGGCTCAACCTCGACTACGACGAGGGTCCCATCTATCAGATGGATCGCCTCGATCGCTACCGCGAAGTCGTCGACGAGCTGATGGCCAAGGGTCTGGCCTACAAGTGCTACGCCACCCCCGAAGAGCTCGACGCCATGCGCGAGGCGCAGCGCGCCGCCGGCCTCAAGCCGCGTTACGACGGCCGCTGGCGTCCCGAAAACTGCCAGGGCAAGCCCATTCCCGAAGGCGTCAAGCCCGTCATCCGCTTCCGCAACCCCGATGACGGCGAAGTGACCTGGGACGACGCCGTGTACGGCACGATCACGATCGCCAACAAGGAACTCGACGATCTGATCATCATGCGCGACGGCATCCCCACCTACAACTTCGCCGTGGTTGTGGACGACTGGGATATGAAGGTGAGCCACGTCATCCGCGGCGCCGACCACATCAACAACACCCCGCGCCAGATCAACCTGTACAAGGCCCTCGGCGCGGAAGTGCCCGTGTTTGCGCACCTGCCCCTGATCAACGGTCCCGACGGTCAGAAACTGTCCAAGCGCCACGGCTCCGTGTCCGTCATGGAATACGAAGCGCGCGGCTTCTTGCCCGAAGCCGTGTTCAACTACCTGGCTCGCCTGGGCTGGGGCCACGGCAACATGGAAAAGTTCACGCGTGAGGAACTCGCGGAAGTCTTCGAGCTGCGCGGCGTCTCCAAAGCCGCGGCCCGCATCGACTTCAAGAAGTTCGAGTGGCTCAACGCGCAGTACATGAAGGAAGCCGACGACGCGCGTCTGGCCGAGCTCGTCAAGCCGCGCATCGAAAAGCGCGGCGGCAAGGTCGAAGACGGTCCGGATCTGGCCGGCGTCTGCGGCCTGTTGAAGAGCCGCGCCGCCACGCTCGAGCTGCTCGCCGATCAGGCCCTGTTCTTCTACACGCCCGTCAACCAGACGGCCGAAGCCGCCCGTGAGGTGCTCACGCCCGAAAACCGCAAGGCGCTCGAAGCCTTCGTCGAGGGCATCCAAGCGCTCGAGAGCTTTACGGCGCCCGAAATCTACGGCGTCATCAAGCACGTGATGGAAACGCAGGGCATCAAGATGGGCCCCGTGGCCACCCCGCTGCGCGTGTTGGTGTGCTGCGCCGACAAGGTTCCGCAGATCGACAAGACGCTCGAACTCTTCGGTAAGGAAGAAGTGCTCAAGCGCATCGCCTCGGGCATCGCGCTGGCCGCCTAAGCGTCCGCGCTTCTCCCGACAATGCAACGGCCGCCCTCGGGCGGCCGTTTCGTTGCCTGTGTGCGGCGCTTAGCCGATCTTCTTGAGCGCCATCGCGGTCATCACCTTGACGCCGTTGATGAGCTGCTCGGGATCGAAGGTCATGTTGCGCGCGTGCAGGCCCGGCGTGCAGCCCGCGCCCACCCCGAAGTAGGCCGCCTTGATGTGCGGACGGGTCTTCTTGAAGTGGTGGAAGTCCTCACCGCCGCCGCCGCAGTCCTTGGCGAACTTGTCCTTGCCGAGCACTTCAACGATCGTATCGGCCACTTCCTGCACCAGATCCTCGTCGTAGACGGCCGCGGGAATGACCGCGCCGGGCAGCGAAATGCGGGCCGTGGCGCCGATGCTTGCGGCGGCGCACTCGGCCGCCGTCTTGATCTTGGCCAGCAGCTCGTCCATCAGCTCGTTGGTCTGCGCGCGCACGTCCAGATGCACCTCACCCCGGCTCGGGATGATGTTGGTGGCGGCCGCCGCGGCGTGAATGCCCGTGACCTTGCAGGACCACACGGCCGCGGGATTGAGCTTGATCGCGCAGATCGCGTTGGTAATGAGGGCCGCGGCTTCGGCGCAGTTCACCCCCAGATGCGGGCGCGAGGCGTGGGCCGTGCGCCCTTCGATGTCGATGCGCACAAAGGTGCTCGCCGTGTGGCGCACCGCCGCACAGACCGTGCCCGTCGGGATGTCCTGGATCGGACGCACGTGCAGCCCCAGAGCGATGTCCACGTCATCGATGGCGCCGGCCTTGATCACCGACAGAGCCCCTTCCTGGGTCTCTTCGGCGGGCTGGAACAAAATCTTGAGGGTGCCGCGGCGCACCTTGTCGACGAGCGCGGCGGCCGTCGTCAGAACCATGGCGCAGTGCGCGTCGTGCCCGCAGGCATGCACGCAGGAAATCGAACCGTCTTCGTTCTTAAAGGGCAGCGCATCCATGTCGGCGCGCAGCATCAGCACGGGACCGGGCTCGGTGCCGCGTTTGATGCCGATCACACCGGTGCCGCCCACGCCACGGGTCACCTCGTAGCCGAGCTTTTCGAGGGCATCGGCCAGGTAGGCGCTTGTCTTGAATTCCTTCAGCCCGAGTTCGGGCATTTGGTGCAGCTCCTTCCAGAGGGCCTGCACGTCAAGCTGAGTCATGGTTTACTCCTATACGAAAGCGAAGCCGCAATGATACCGCCGTTGGCCAAATTCCTTACTTTTGCGAAAAATCGAGGGAATATTTGCGGAAATTTCAAGCCTTTTCAACATTTTGTCGCCAATTGCAGTACCATTTCACTCTTCCCAACCTCCTTTCAAGGGTAAACCATGACTACTGAGCCCCCTCAGGAGACGCAGCAGGAAAAGAAGGTCGGCATCGGTGCGTACATCGCGCTCGCCTTTGCCGTTGTCATCTTCTCCGGCGTCTTCTACAAAATGCCCGAAGCCCAGAAGTGGCTCGGCGCCTTTGACTTCACGACGCTGATCGGTCAGTTCGGCATGATCGGCGACACCAAGAGTAGCTTTACGGGCTCGGGCGGCGTTTCGGCGCGCGCCGCGTTCCTCTTTTCGCTCACACTCATTCCCGGCGTCATGCTCGCCATGGGGCTCATTGAGGTGCTCGCGCACTACGGCGCCCTGCGCGCCGCTCAGGTGCTGCTCACGCCTCTTCTCAAGCCTCTGCTCGGTTTGCCCGGCTTTACCGGCCTGGCTCTGATCACCGACCTGCAGAGTACGGACGGCGGCGCGGCCATCACCCGCAGCATGTACGACAACGGCCAGCTCCCCAAGAAGGGGCTCATCACGATGTGCGCCTGGCAGTACGCCGGCGCAGGCTGCATCAACAACTACTACACGACCGTCTCGGCGCTGTTCTTCATGTTCACGTGCCCGGTCTGGATGCCCGTCATCATCATCCTGGCTCTGAAGTTCGTCGGCGGCATGCTCGTGCGCTTCATCCTCAACACGGTCTATCGCAAGGACTTCGCCAATGACTAACGCCAACAACACCGCTGCGCCCAAGCAGAGCAACAACCCGTTCGACATCTTCATCGTCGGTCTGCGCAAGGGCTTTAACATCGGCGTCAACAGCCTGCTACCCAACGTGCTGATGGCCTTCGTGCTCACCTACGTCCTGCAACTGTGGGGCGTGATGCAATTTCTGGGCCACACCTGCGGCGGCCTGATGGGTCTGTTCGGTCTTCCGGGCGAAGCCATCACCGTGCTGCTGGCAACGTGGCTCTCGTGCGGCGCCGGCGTGGGCGTGGCCGCCAGCCTGGTGGCCAGCAACACCCTGAGCGCGCACGACGTCACCATTCTGGCCCCGGCCTTCATTCTGATGGCCTCCCAGATTCAGTATATGGGCCGTCTGCTCGGCGTGGCCGACGTTCCCAAGAAGTACTGGCCGGTGCTCATGCTCAACAGCGTGCTGATGGCCTGCCTGGGCATGCTGCTCATGCGCTTCTTCGTCTGAGGACGCGATCGGAACTGCGGGGCCTAACCCGCGGTTGCCCGAGGCGGTGCGGCTTGACGCCCACCGCCTTTTTTGCGCCCCGTAAAAGCGGGCCCTCGGCGGACAATCGGGTCAGGGAAACGAAAAGGCGTCTCGGACGGGGCGGCGGGAAGGAAGCGGACAAAAAGAAAGGCCTGCGAACCGCAAGCCTCTTTCTTTTTGATGGTGCGCCAGGCAGGATTCGAACCCACGACCCCCTGGTTCGTAGCCAGGTACTCTATCCAACTGAGCTACTGGCGCACTCTTCAGATTTTATCTTCGCCTCATCGATCAGCGAAGAATGTGCATTTTACAGAGCTTTAAATTTTTTGCAAGGGTTTTTCCGAGAAATTTTTCCTCACCCCTCGCCCACCCGACGCCGGTTGTAAAAAGGCCGGCTTTCATCCCGGGGACAAAAACCGGCCTGAGCCCTGCGGCGGGGCGCGCGAGCGCTCTTAGGAGAGCATCATCGCGTCGCTCACAACCCCCGCGCCCTTTTCAAAGAGGGCGAGCAGATCGGGCACCGTCAGGTTCTTCTTTTCCTCGGCGCTCACATCCACCACGATGCGGCCCTGGTGCATCATCACGAGGCGATTGCCGTAGCGCAGCGCGTCGCGCATGTTGTGCGTGATCATCAGGGTGGTGAGCTTTTGCGTCGTCACCAGGCGGTCCGTGATCTCGAGCACCTTGGCGGCGGTCTTGGGGTCGAGAGCGGCCGTGTGTTCGTCCAGAAGCAGCAGCTGCGGGCGCACGAGTGTGGCCATCAACAGGGTGAGAGCCTGACGCTGGCCGCCCGAGAGCAGCCCGACGTGCGCCGTCATGCGCTCCTCAAGCCCGAGATCGAGCTGCTTGAGCATATCGCGGAACTTTTCCGTCTGCGCCGGCTGCGAGCTCCAGCGCAGGCCGAGTCGGCGGCCGCGGCGCGAGGCCATGGCCATGTTTTCCTCGATCATCATGTTGGCGGCCGTGCCGCGCATCGGATCCTGGAAGACGCGGCCGATGTACTGCGCCCGCTTGTATTCGGGCATATTCGAGATGTCGATGCCGCCCACCTCGATCGAACCCGAGTCAATCGGGAACACGCCGGCGATGGCATTGAGGAACGTGGACTTGCCCGCCCCGTTCGAGCCGATCACCGTGACGAAGTCGCCGTCCTCAAGCGTGAGATCCACGCCGCGCAGGGCACGCTTTTCGTTGACGCTGCCCGGGAAAAAGGTCTTCTTGACGCCTGTGGCTTTAAGCATGATTTTCTCCCCCTCGGATTAGCGAACAACCTTACGCGCCAGCCACTTTTCGCGGATGAGCGGCATCGAGAGCGCAATGGCCACCAAAATGGCCGTAAAGAGCTTGAGGTCGTTGGGCGGCATACCCATCTGCAGCACGAGGGCGATCACCAGACGGTAGACGATCGAGCCCAGGATCACGGAAATGAGGCAGTTCTTAAAGCTGCGCGTACCAAAGAGCACTTCGCCGATGATGACCGAGGCCAGACCGATGACGATCGTGCCCGTGCCCATGCCCACGTCGGCAAAGCCGTTGGCCTGGCACACGAGAGCGCCCGACAGGGCCACCAGGGCGTTGGAAATGAGCAGCCCCAGCACGATCATCGAATTGGTGTTGACGCCCTGCGCGCGGGCCATCTGCGAGTTGCAGCCCGTAGCGCGCACGGCCGTGCCGATTTCCGTGCCGAAGAACCAGTAAAGGATGACGCCCACGAGGAGCACCCCCAACAGGCCCACCAGGAGCATGGCCATCTCGTTGCTCAGGCCCAGGACGCCGGCGTAGGTAAAGACGCTATCGACGCGCAACAGGGCCACGTTGGCCTTGCCCATCACGTGCAGGTTGACCGAGTAGAGGCCGATCATGGTGAGAATACCGGCCAACAGCGGCGGAATCTTGAGCTTGGTGGTGAGCAGCCCCGTGACGACGCCGGCCAGCGCACCCGCAATGGCAGCCAGCACGAAGGCCACGGTCACGCCGTAGCCCAAGACGAGGGCCGTGGCAGCCACCGCCGCACCGAGGGGGAAGCTGCCTTCCACGGAAAGGTCCGCAATATCGAGCACGCGGAACGTGATGTAGACCCCAAGCGCCATGAGGGCCCACATCAGGCCCTGCGCCACGGTCGGAATCAGAATGTCAACCATCTTTTTGTTTTTTATGTGAGAAAAGGAGCTCCCTGTCGGCTCCTTTCGGCAACGGGCGAGCGCCCGCTCAAAGCGTGTCCTTGTCGGACACCCGAAAAAAGGAGCGGAGCGGACCAAAGGCTCCGCTCCGTTCCGAATTGATCGATTTTAGTTCAATTTCATCATCTCAGCCTTGTCCTTGATGGACTCGGGCACCGTCAGACCGAGCTCCTTGAGGGTGTCTTCGTTGATCTTGACCTTGAACTGCTTTTGGAACCGAATCGGCATATCTTCGGGCTTGGACTTGCCTTCGAGAATGTCGGCGCCCATGTTGCCGGCAATCTTGCCGAGTTCATAGTAGTCCAGGCCCACAGTCGCCAGGCCGCCGCCGCGGGCCATGCCCTCTTCACCCGTGATCACGGGCACCTTGGCGGGCGTGGTGATCTTCGCGAGCACCGGCATGGCCGAGGCGATGATGTTGTCGGTGGGCACGTAGATCGCGTCGACCTTGCCCACGAGGCTCTGGGCGACCTGCTGCACGTCGTTGACGCTCGAGACGGTGCCTTCGACGAGCTTGACGTTGTAGCGCGTCATTTCCTTCTTGAGGAGATCAATCTGGAACTGCGAATTGATTTCCGAGCTGTTGTAGATCGTGCCGATGGTCTTGGCGTTGGGCACGAACTGCATGAGCAGATCAAGCTGGGCGCCGATCGGGTTCAGATCCGAGGAGCCCGTGACGTTGGTGCCGGGCTTTTCGCTGCTCTTGACGAGCTTGGCTGTGGCAAAGTCCGTGACGGCGGTGGCCACGATGGGCGTAATCTTGGTCGCGTTGGCCATCGTCTGCGCGGCGGGCGTGGCGATGGCGAAAATCAGCGGGTATTCCTGCGAGACGAAGCGCTGGGCGATGTTGGCCAGGTTGGACTGATCGGCCTGGGCGTTCTGCAGGTCAAAGGTCACGTTCAGACCGCGCGCCTTGACGGCGTCCTGAATGCCGCGGCTGGCCGCATCGAGCGCCGGATGCTCGACGAGCTGCACCAGACCGAGGGTCTTGACGCCTTCGCTCTTGGCCGTTTGCGGGGCCTGAGCGCTCTTTTGCGCCGTGTTGTCCTTGCTGTCGCCGCCGCAGCCGACCAAAAGGGCCGCAGCCGTCAGTCCGATCAGAGCTTGTTTGATCATTGTCACTCCCTATTTTTTCTAATGACCGTCCGCGCGCTTGTGTTCCGAGGTTGTTGGCGCGGGATTGTCGTTTATCTTACTCGAACACGAGGGGCGTTTTTCCTCCAACCCCCTAGGGAAAACGGTGCTCAAAGGCGCCTTGCTTGTGCCGGGCACGCCTTTTGCCTGCGTCTACGCAAAACGCCGCCCCGGCAGCGAACCGGAAAGCGGCGTTTGTGCGTGGGCACGCACCGTGCCCACGGCCAGGTTCACAGTGCGGGGCGCTGCCCCGAACCGAAAAATCAGCGGATGTTCAAAAGTTCGGCCTTGCCCTTGAGAGACTCGGGCAGTGCGATGCCGAGTTCCTTGAGCACGGGCTCGTTGACCTTGACCTTGAAGGTCTTCTGGAACTGAATCGGCATATCCTGCGGCTTGGCCTTGCCTTCAAGAATGTCGGCGCCCATGTTGCCGGCGATCTTGCCCAGTTCATAGTAATCGACCCCCACGGTGGCCAGGCCGCCGCCCTGCAGCGGGCCCTCTTCGCCGGTGATCACGGGCACCTTCGCGGGCGTCGTGATCTTGGTCAGCACCGGCATGGCCGAGGCGATGATGTTGTCGGTGGGCACGTACAGGGCCTGCACCTTGCCCACGAGCCCCTGCGCGACCTGCTGCACGTCGTTGACGCTCGAGACGGTGCCTTCGATGAGCTTGACGTTGTAGCGCGTCAGTTCCTTCTTGAGAAGCTCAATCTGGAACTGCGAGTTGATTTCCGAGCTGTTGTAGATCGTGCCGATCGTCTTGGCCTCGGGCACGAACTGCATGATCAGATCGAGCTGCGCGCCGACCGGATTGAGGTCCGAAGAGCCCGTGACGTTGGTGCCGGGCTTGTCGTTGCTCTTGACGAGCTTGGCCGCGGCGTAGTCCGTGACGGCGGTGGCCACGATGGGCGTGGTCTGCGTGGCGTTGGCGATGGTCTGAGCCGCCGGGGTGGCCACGGCAAAGATAAGCGGATAGTTCTGCGAGACGAAGCGCTGGGCGATGTTGGCCAGGTTGGACTGGTCGGCCTGGGCGTTTTGAACGTCAAAGGTCACGTTCAGGCCGCGCGCCTTAACGGCGTCCTGAATGCCGCGGCTGGCCGCATCCAGGGCCGGGTGCTCGACGAGCTGCACGAGCCCGACGGTCTTGCCGTCCTCGGCCTTGGCCGTGCCGGCCGTGTTGTCTTTGGCGTCGTTGCCGCAGCCGGTCAGCAGTGCCGCCGCCGTCATTGCAATCAGTGCTTGCTTAATCATTTTTTTCTCTTGCCTCTTTCCTATTGACAGTGTCCACTGCGGGCGGCATCACGCCGCCACCGGGCCTGAGGCTTATCTTACTCGAAGCAACCGCGCACTTGCCTCGTGGCCCTTACGGGTTTTGTACGGGCAGGGCGCGTAGCCGCACGATGGTCGCGCCCGAGCCGCCGTCAATCTCTAGCGGCTCACAAAAGGCGACCACTTCGTCGCGCTGCTTGAGCCAGCGGCGCACCTTTTCGCGCAGCACGCCGATGCGGCCGGGCGTGCCGTTGCCCTTGCCGTGGATGATGCGCACGCAGAAGATTTCCTGCTTGCGGGCGTTTTTCAAAAAATCGGCCACCGCCTCGCGGGCGTCGTCGACCGTCATGCCGTGCAGATCGATCTGCGCGCGCACGGACCAGCGGCCGCGCCGCAGGTCACGGGGCACGTCCGGGCCGACGCCGGGACGGCGAAAGCTCTTGCCGTCCTCGCTTTCGAGAAACTCGATGCTGTCCAGTTCGTCGCTCATGCTCTCGGCCAAAACGCTTTTATTGTCGGCGATCGTCTGCGCGGGCACCGGGTGCACGAGCTTTTTGTGCGCGGCCCGCTTTTCGTCGCCCAAGGGCTTGACCCCGGCCTTTTTCATGGCGCGGGCAAAGTCAATGTCCTCTTCGGTGATGCGCGGCTTGATCTTGACGCCGGCCATCGCCTTGACGCCCGTCTTGTTCATAACGTCGAGGAACACGTTCGTTTCGCGGGCGATGTGCTCGCTGGCCTTTTCCTTGGCCTCGTGTTCGGCCGCCCGGGCGCGGGCCGCCGTCTTGAGCTCGTCGGCCAGACCGGCGAGCGCTTCAAATCCGTTTGCCATTTTCAATTCCCTTTAAGGCAAGATGCCGGCCCGAGGGCCGGCGCCTGCGCCGATTCAATTGAATCAGAAGGCTACACCCGCACCGATATACATGTGCGCGGGCGAGGGCCGGAACATCACGTCGCCGGCGGGCGCCACATTGTGGTAGCGCGGGAACGACAGATTGATGCCCGCCAGAATGCGGGTGTGATCCGTCACGGCCCAGGTGCCGCCGAACTGCACGACCGGGAAGACCGAGTCTTCCGAAATCGGGCCGTCCTGCTGCTCCCACTGACCGTAGCCGATGCCCATGCCCGCGTGCATGCGCAGGGCCTTGTTGAGGTTGATGTGGTACTGCAGCGCGGCCGAGTAGGTCGTATGGTCGAACGTTTTGTCCTTGACCCCGAGATCCTTGGTGTCGTGTTCGCTGCTGGTGTAGTTGAAGTCCACGGCCCAGTTGGTCGCAATAAAGTAGCGCAGGCCGAGCAGGTAACCCGGGTCGCTCGTCACCGAGTAGCCCGCTTCGGTAGCCGAGTCGGTCTTTTCACGCATCCAGGCGCCGTAAAGCTCGAGGCGGTTGGCAAAGGGCGAGCCTTCGAGCGTGGGCAGCAAACGGTTTTCCATGCTGTCGGTGGCCACCGTCCCGTAAAAGAAGAACACGTTCGTAAACGGGATGTAGGTCATGTACAGGCCCACGTTGTCGGTGCCGGCCTTGACGACGGGCAGCGGCATCGGGATGGGCAACCAGTTGTAGTCTTCGCGGAAGGTGACGCCGAGCAGGTAGCCGGCGCCCACGTGGTACTTCTCGCTCACCGGCCAACGGGCCACCCAGCTGTAGCCGAAGGTGGGCTCGGGGTAGTAGTGCGAGTCGGAAAAGACCAACCCGAAGAGCATGCGCTCGTTGCCCTTTTCGTCGATCACGGTGCGCACGAGGCCGCCGCCGAACGGAAAGCCGTTTTCTTCGGTGCGGTTGTCGTAGTCAAAGGCCGGGTGCTCGGTCCAGATGCCAAAGGCCACGCCGTCGCGGCCGTTGTTGAAGATTTCACGAAAACCGTCGGCCTGGGCGCTGAAAAAGCCCTCCGAGCCCTGCGACAGGCCCCCGGGCAGCGTATTGACGGCATCGGCCCAGAATCCGGCGAAGGCCGACTGGGCACAGAAAGCGGCGGCGGCCGACGTGGCGGCGAGGATGGTGGTTTTGGCGGTGATCCCAAACATGATCGAAAAGGGGTGCTGTGGGGTTATCAAACGCTTTCTCCTGCGGCGGGCGCGCACAAGGCACCTGACACCGAGCGCGAACGCGCGCAGCGCAGACCGTGTTTCTTTTGGAGGGGAAAGAAAAAAGGGGTGGGTTATTTTACGCGAGCCGCGTCAAGGACGCGTCAAAAGTCCAAGCGCAAACGCAAAAAACCGAACCGCTGCGCCCTCCCCTTTCGGGGACGGCGAACGGTTCGGTCCTTCCTCCAACCTAAGCGATAAGCGATCAGGCCTGCTTTTCGAGGTAGCGCTGCGCGTCAAGCGCGGCCATGCAACCCGAGCCCGCGCTCGTGACGGCCTGACGGTAGATCGAGTCGGCGCAGTCGCCCGCGGCGAACACGCCTTCGGACGTGGTGGCCGTGGCGGCGCGGCCGGCCTTGTCGGTCACGATGTAGCCGCCTTCAAGGGCGATCTGGCCGTCGAAGATCTTGGTGTTGGGCGAGTGACCGATGGCGATGAAGACGCCGTCGACCTGCACCTGTTCGTCGGCGCCGCCTTCGGTGTTCTTGAGCGCCAGACCGGTCACACCCTTGTCGTCGCCGAGCACTTCACGCACTTCAAACGGGGTGTGCAGAACGATCTTGCCTTCCTTGACCGCGGCCATGAGCTTGTCGACCATGATCGGTTCGGCGCGGAAGCTGTCGCGGCGGTGCACGAGGTGCACGACGCTGGCGATCTGAGACAGGTACAGGGCTTCCTCCACGGCCGAGTTGCCGCCGCCGACGACCGCCACGGGCTTGCCGCGGTAGAAGAACCCGTCGCAGGTGGCGCAGCCCGACACGCCGCGGCCCTTGTACTTGGTTTCGCTTTCAAGACCCAGGTAGCGGGCGCTCGCACCCGTGGCGATGATCAGCGCCTCGCACGTGTAGGTGCCCATGTCGCCTTCGAGGCGGATCGGCTTTTCCTTGAGGTGGGCCGTGTGGATCACGTCAAAGACGATCTTGGTGTCAAAGCGCTGGGCCTGATCGAGCAGGTTCTGCATGAGCTGCGGGCCTTCGATGCCGTTGACGGCGCCCGGCCAGTTGTCGACTTCGGTCGTGGTCATGAGCTGCCCGCCCTGTTCCATCCCGGTGATGAGCATGGGCTTGAGGTTGGCGCGGGCGGCGTAAACGGCCGCCGTGTAGCCGGCAGGGCCCGAACCGATGACGATGACGGGGGCGTGAACATTCTCGCTCATGGTGAATCCTTTCTTGGTATGAAATTCGTGACGTCGAACCGTTTGCACACGGGCAAACGGCCGGTTGCAATAACGCGTATGAATCGGATTATAGGAAGGCCAAAGTCGCAAGATATGACAAAACGTTGCGCCTTAGTCTTGCTCTAAAAGCCCAATAGATTTGCGGGAGAAACGCCGCCCCAAAGCGCGGGTAAACGCGGATGGTGCGCCGTTTAAAAGGGCGAGACGCCCCGCTCGGACAGGCCGAGCGAGTCGGGATAGCGCACGCCCACAAGGTAGAGCCCGGCCGGGTCAAAGGTCGGGGCGGCCACGGCACGGCTGCGCGCGGCCAGCACCGCGGCAAGCCACTCTTCGCTTTCGCGGCCCGTGCCCACGTAGATGAGCGAGCCGACGATGTTGCGCACCATATGTTGCAAAAAGGCGTTGGCCGAAATCTGCACGCAGATAAGCTCGCCCCGGCGCGTCACCGTCAGTTCCGAAATCGTGCGCACGGGCGTGGCCGCCTGGCATTCGGCCGCCCGAAACGACGTAAAGTCGTGTTCGCCCACAAGGCACTGCGCCGCGCGGTGCATGCGCTCGGCATCCAGGGGCCGCCAGACCCAGCCCGTGCGGCCGTGCATCACGGGCGAGCGCACGGGGCTGTTGTAGATCCAGTACTGATAGGTGCGGCTGATCGCGTCAAAGCGCGCGTGAAAGCCCTCGGGCACCGTGCGGGCCCACTTGACGGCAATGTCGTCGGGCAGAAAGGTGTTGACGCCGCGCACCCAGCTCGCTTCGGCGCGCTTTAAGGGCGAGGCGATGCTCACCACCTGATGCGTGCCGTGCACGCCGCGGTCGGTGCGCCCGGCACAGATCGTGGCCACGGGCACGGTCACAAAGCGCTCAAGCGCGGCTTCGAGCACGTCCTGCACCGTGCGGCCGTCGGGCTGCGTTTGCCAGCCGAAATAGTTCTGGCCGCCGTATTCGATGCCCAGCGCCACCGTCTGGGCAATCGGCGTGTGCGTATTGTCCGTCACGTTTGTTTCGCGGCTTACTGGTTGGTCAGGCGCTCGATCTGCGCGAGCAGTTCGGCGGCCTGACGGCGCTGCTCCTGATTGCCCACGATCATCACTTCGTGCAGCACGCGCTTGGCTTCGGCATAAGCTCCCACCCCGATGTAGGTGCGCGCCGTGACGAGCTTGCCCGCCAGGGCTTCCGTGCTCAGATCGCCGGTGGGCGCCGCGGGAGCGACCGGAGCGCTCGGGGCGACCTCGGCGGCACTCGGCGCGGGCTCGTCGCCCACGTAGGCGGCGGCCACGTCAAGGCCCGAGCTCGGAGCCTGCGGCTTGACACTCTGCTCTGCCGTCTCGTCGGCGGCAGCGGGTTGCTCAGTCGGCTTGAGCGGTTCGGTTTGCGGCGTCTGCGGTTTGACCGCGCCCAGGGTCGGTTCGATGCGCGCATGCTCGGCTTGCTTTTGAGCCTGCTGCATGCGTTCGGTGGCGCGTTCGGACTCCAGACGGCGTTCGACCATTTCCGAGGCGCCCTTGAGCTGCTCGGCGTCGGCCGCCTGCGTCTTGCGGAACTTGATCACGCCCATGTTGTCTTCGCGGCGGCGCTCGGAGGCCGCACGTGTTCTCATCCGGTACCAGACGCCGCCCGCGGCACCGGCCAGCACCACGAGAATGCCCAAGAGCGTGCCCCAGAAGCCGTCCGAGGAACCTTCCTCCTCTTCGGTGAGGGCCGGCATGGCCGGCACGGGTGTGGATTCGGCGGCCGGTTCATTGGAGGCCGTCGTCTCGGCGGCCGGCGCGGACGAGGAACTCGTCTCGGCGGCGGGCTGTTGCGCGGCATTGATCTTGGCATTGTGATCGGCCTCGGCCTGCGCAATGGTGCCCGCGAGCGGATCGGCGCCCGCCGTGGCGGCGGCAGTACCGGCGGGGGCAGCGGCGGCCGGGGTCTGCGTCGGAGCGGCGGCCTCGGGCACCTTGACGGGCTCGGGGGTCTTAACGGGTTCGGCCTTGGGCTCGGACTTGATCACGGGAGCCTTGGGCTGCTGGGCCTTGTACTGGCGCCACAGGGCGGGCGCCTGCTTGGGCATGCGCGCATGGGCACGGGCGAGCAACTTGGCGCTCGGCGCCTTGCGGGCATCGGCGTTGGGTGCCAGGCGCACCAGCGCCCAGGCTTCGTCGATGCCGACGGCGGCGACTTCATCGGTCAGCGGCGCCTTCAAGCGGCTGCCGACCTTGACGCCGCTCACGCGGCCGCGCTCGTAGGCGCTCGGATTGGCGCGCACGAAGGCCACCAGAATCTGATCCATCGAGGCGTGCGGATAGCGCGGACGATACAGCGTGGCAATCGACCACATCGTCATGCCGTCACGCACGAGGAAGGGCTTGTCAAGGTCGTAGTCGGCCGGATTCAAGGGCAGCTTGACGGGCGTCTCGGCCGAAGCCTTGGCCGTAGGCTTGGCGGCGGGCTTAACGGCGGGTTTGACCGCAGCGGCAGCCTTTTGGACCGGCGCCTTTTCCTGTTGCGTCACGGGCTCACGCACGGGCGGCACATAGGTCGGTTCGGGCGTTGCCTTGGGCGCGGTCTGCCGCGAGGGCACGGCCGAAGGCTCCATGCTGGCGGCCGGTTTGGTCGAGGCTGCGGGCACTTGAGGTTTGGTGGGAGCCGCCGGGCTCGTCTGAGCCGCAGTCACGGCCGGGCTTTCGGAAGCCGAGCCGGGTTTAGTCATCGGCGCGGCCGGCTGAGCCTGCAGGCGGATTTCATAGAGCTTGGCCGAGACCTTGCCGCCGTCGTTGAGTTCGACAATAAGCGGGAACTTGTCAACGCCGACAGCCTCTTTGCCGGCGATCTTGACCGTGTAGGGATCCTTGCGCAACAGCGTGAGCGTCAGATCGGAAAGCGGCACGCCGACCTTTTTGCCCACTCGGCGGTAGGTCGACTCGGGTGCCAGACGCACCATGATCTTGTCGGCTTGCGCGTCCACGTCCCGAATCGTCAGTTCGGCATCGAGGGCCTGCCCCACGGCCGAAAACACCGTCAGGCTGCCAAGCTCGGCGGCCAAAGCGCCGCCCGCCACAGCCGCGGCCGCCACGGCCACAAGAGTCTTTTTGAAAGTGATCGCTTCCGACATCTGCTTATCCCGTTTTTTCTTTCTTTGCGTTGCGTTCGGGCGCACTCCAACGGGCTTTTTTCACCCCGTTGGAACCGCGCGCCTCAATCTTTGGATTCTACCCATTTCTCCTGCGGCCAAACGCTTGTTTTGCGGCCAACACTCAGGCAAAAACACCACTGCCGGATCAAAGAAAAAGCCGGCCGCCCCGAACTGTCTCCAGCAAAGGGCGTCGGCTTGTCTTGACGCTCGTCAGATCAGAATGTCGCCCAGCGTCACCGTCCCGACCCCGGCCTTTTGCCACTCGACTTGCGCCGCCCGGAGCGTCTCGGGGGCAATGGCTCGGGTCGCATCCGTCACCACCACCGTGTCAAAGCCCGCGGCGGCCGCATCCAGCGCCGTCCAGCTCACGCAGTAGTCGGCCGCCAAGCCGCAGACGGCCATCCGTCGGATGCCGCGCTCGCGCAGCCAACCCGCCAGGCCCGTCGTGGTGGTGCGGTCGGCCTCGACAAAGGCCGAGTAGCTGTCGCGCGCCGCGCACATCCCCTTGCGCAAAATGAGGGCCGCCGAGTCGGTTTTGAGCTGCGGCGCAAAGCCGGCACCCGCCGAGCCCGCCGTGCAGTGCACGGGCCAGAGCACCTGCGTGCCGTAGGGCATGTCCACGGTTTCAAAGGGGTTGTGTCCCGGATGGTTGGCGGCAAAGCTTTGGTGGTCGGCCGGGTGCCAGTCGGCCGTCAGAACCACGGTCGAGGCGTTGGCGATGAGGGCGTTGATGGGTTCGACCACCGCATTGCCCTGCGGCACGGGCAGTGCGCCGCCCGGCAAAAAGTCGTTTTGAACGTCCACCACGATGAGCGCGCTCTCGGCGCTCGTCAGATCTATCGTCTTGGTCATAGTGCTGCGGCGGCGTCTCGGCCGCCTTCTCCCTGATGCGTGTTGTTTTTCTTCGGTCACGGGCGCGTGCGCTCTTGTCGCACGGTGCTCGTTTGTCCGTGAGGGCAACTTTAACGAAGTTGCGGCGCCGTGCCGCAGGGCGGCGGGGGAGAAGGAGAAAATTTTTTGAGCGCCGGGTGCAAAAAGCCCTGCCTTTCCGAAGAAAGACAGGGCGGATACGAAGCCTCGGACAAAGCCGGTAAGGGCGGAGCCTTACTGGTCCTTCAAGGCTTCCGCGTTGAGGTGATCGCGGATTTCCTTGCCGGCCCGGAAGTACGGAACGTACTTGCCGGGAACCTTAACCGTTTCGCCGGTGCGCGGATTGCGGCCTTCGCGCGGGGGACGGTACTTCACGGAGAAGCTGCCGAACCCTCGCACTTCGACGCGCATGCCGCGGCTCAGGGCGCTCACCATCGCTCGAAGAACGATGTTGACCGCCTCATCGGCGTTGCGGCCGGTCAGCATCGGATGTCGTCCGAAAACCCGCGAAATCAACTCTGATTTCGTCAAGGCTCGCATACGAACCTCCGATTACTTCTGTTCGAGCTTGGCCTTGAGCAGAGCGCCCAGGTTGGTCGTACCGGCGCTGGCGTCGGAGTTGACGCGGTCGAGAGCCTTGCGGGCTTCGGCGGCATCCTTGGCCTTGATCGAGAGCTGGATCGAACGGTTCTTGCGATCCACGCTGGTGATCAGGGCTTCGACTTCCTGACCGACGGTGAGCTGCGTGGTGGCGTCTTCAACGCGTTCCGGAGCGATTTCGGAAGCGCGCAGGTAGCCTTCGGTGTCGTTACCGAGATCGATCACGGCGCCCTTAGCGTCAACGCTCTTGACGGTGCCCTTGACGATCGTGTTGCGTTCGTGGGTGCCGGCAAAATTGCTGAACGGATCGCCGGAGAGCTGCTTGATGCCCAGGCTGATGCGTTCGCGTTCGGTGTCGATACCGAGAACGACGGCTTCGACTTCGTCGCCCTTCTTGTACTTGCGCACGGCGTCTTCGCCCTGTTCGTTCCAAGAGAGGTCGGAGAGGTGCACGAGGCCGTCAATGCCGCCGGGCAGGCCGATGAACACGCCGAAGTCGGTGATCGACTTAACCTGGCCCTTGACCTTGTCGCCCTTCTTGAAGCTCTGGTTGAACTCTTCCCAAGGATTGGCCTTGCACTGCTTCATGCCCAGGCTGATGCGGCGGCGGTCTTCGTCGATGTCGAGAACCATGACTTCGACTTCTTCGCCGAGCTCAACGATCTTCTTGGGATCAACGTTCTTGTTGGTCCAATCCATTTCGGACACGTGCACGAGACCTTCGATGCCGGTTTCGATTTCAACGAAGGCACCGTAGTCGGTGATGTTCGTGACCTTGCCGAACAGGCGCGTACCCTGCGGGTAGCGGCGGGCGATGCCGATCCACGGATCTTCGCCGAGCTGCTTGAGGCCGAGGGAAACACGGCACTTTTCCTGGTCGAACTTGAGGACCTTGGCTTCGATTTCCTGGCCAACCTGAACGACTTCGCTCGGGTGACGCACGCGGCGCCAGGCCAGATCGGTGATGTGCAGCAGGCCGTCGATGCCGCCGAGGTCAACGAACGCACCGTAGTCGGTGATGTTCTTGACGATGCCCTTGACGACGGCGCCTTCCTGCAGCGTGCTCAGCAGCTTGGCGCGTTCTTCGCCCATGCTGGCTTCGACGACGGCGCGGCGGGAAACCACGACGTTGTTGCGCTTGCGGTCGAGCTTGATCACCTTGAATTCGAGGGTCTTGCCTTCGAACGGGGTGGTGTCCTTAACGGGACGGGTGTCAACGAGCGAGCCGGGCAGGAACGCGCGGATGCCGTTGGTCATGACGGTCAGACCGCCCTTGACCTTGCCGGTGATCGTGCCGGTGACGAGTTCGCCGGATTCCAGAGCCTTCTCGAGGTTCATCCAGGCTGCCAGACGCTTGGCCTTGTCACGGGACAGGATCGTTTCGCCGAAGCCGTTTTCGGCCGATTCGATTGCCACGGAAACGAAGTCGCCGGGCTGAACGGTCACCTGGCCGAGGTCGTCCTTGAACTCTTCGACGGGCACGTAGGCTTCGGACTTGAGGCCGGCGTTCACGACGACGAAGTTGTGTTCGACGCGCAGCACTTCAGCGGTGATGACTTCACCCTGACGCATTTCCTGCTTGGCGAGGCTTTCCTCGAAAAGCTGGGCAAAAGATTCGGTATTGGTAGTGTTGGACATTTAAATAGAACGTTGAAAATTCTCACCGACCCGGGGTACCGGCCTTGCGGTCGTCAGTCGGTGGTGTTTGCAGATTTAAAGAATGCCGGGCCCCGTCCCAGCATTCCGGAAAAAACTTGTTCGTCCGTGCTCGGCTTTTCTAGAGTTCCCGGTACCAGCGCAGGACCATTTCGAGCGTCTGCTCGGCGTCCATGTCGGAGTTATCGAGGACTCGGGCACCTTCGGCCGGAGCGCAGGGCGCAACCTTGCGCTCGCGATCCCGACGGTCGCGTTCTTCCAAGTCACGGGTAAGGTCGCTTAGATTAGCAGAAATCCCCTTGGCAATCAACTGATTAAAGCGTCTTTTCGCACGCGCTTCGGGGCTGGCCGTCAAAAAAACCTTCAAAACGGCGTCCGGGAAGATCACGCCAGCCATGTCGCGACCGTCGGCCACCAGGCCCGGAGCCCGGCGCGCATTGCGCTGCAGATCGGTGAGGGCGCTACGCACCGCCGGCTGCGCGGCCACGCGGCTGGCGCACAATCCCACGGCTTCGGCGCGGATGGCCTGCGTGACGTCCTCCTCACCGAGGAAAATTTTTCCGCCCTTGAAAACGGGGTGCATCGCGCGGGCAACGGCCTCGCAGGCGGCCTCGTCGCCGGGATTTACCCCAGCCTTCAAAACGGACAGGGCCGTGAGGCGGTAAAGCGCACCGCTGTCAAGGTAATGAAAGCCCAGTTTTTGGGCCAGAGCCGCCGCCACGGTTCCCTTGCCGCTCGAGCTCGGGCCGTCGATGGCGATCACCGGAATGGAATTGGTCTGTGCCACGGCATTCCTCTTTTTTTCTTGGAAAAAAGTAAATTGTAGGAGCGCGGGGCCGGTTTGCCCAGCCCCGCCCGCGCCCGTGTATCGCCCGCTAGCGGGTCAGGCGCGCAAACTCCTCAAAAAAGCTCGGGTAGGTCTTGGCCGTGCAGCCCGGGTCGTTGACCGTCACGGGCACGCCCGCGCAAGCGGCCAGCGTCAGGCTCATGGCCATGCGGTGGTCGTCATAGGTGTCGACCGTGGCCGCCCTCATGCCGACGTCCTCGGGCTTGGACACGACGATATAGTCGGGCCCCTCCTCAACACTCGCCCCAAACTTGCGCATTTCGCAGGCCATGGCCGCGAGGCGGTCCGTTTCCTTGACGCGCCAGCTCGCAATGCCCGTGAGGCGCACGGGCGAGTCGGTCATCAGAGCCATCGGCACAAAGGTCATGGCCGCGTCGGGAATGCGAGTGCAGTCAAGGTCAATGCCCTTTAATCGGACGGACGGATCGCGCGAGACGGTGATGGCCTCGGCCGTTTTTTCGACCTGGGCGCCCATCAGGGCGAGCGCATCGGCAAAGGCCACGTCGCCCTGCATCGAGCCCTCGCCCACGCCCGTGACGGTCACCGGGCCTCCGGTGAGGGCCCCAAGGGCCAGAAAGTAACTCGCGCCCGAAGCGTCGGCTTCGACCCGATAAGCGTTCTTGGCGCGGTAGGTGCCGGGCAAAACGACAAAGGCACCGCCGAGTTCCTGAACCATTGCGCCGAAGTCGCGCATCATGCGCACGGTCATGTCCACGTAGGGACGGCTGATGAGTTCGCCCTCGATGCGGATTGTCAGCCCTTCGGCCGGGGCGATGAGCGGGGCGAGCATCAAAAGGGCCGTGAGGTACTGGCTCGAGACATTACCCCGCACGCTCACCGCGTCGCCGCAGCGGGCGGCCGGTGCAAAGCGCAGCGGCAGAAAGCCTTGATTTTCTTCGCAGACGATGTCGGCACCCAGGCTTCTTAAGGCCGCGAGCAGATCGCCGATGGGCCGCTCGCGCATGCGCGCGATGCCGTCCAAGCGGTATGTACCCCCGGCAAAGGCCAAAAGCGCCGTCAGGGTGCGGGCGGCCGTGCCCGCATTGCCGATGAAAAGCTCGGCGTTTTTGACGGGCACGCGGCCGGCGCACCCCGTTACGCGCACTTTCGTGTCGCCTTCAAAGGCCACGCCAATGCCGAGTTTTTCCAGCGACTCGAGCATGCGTGCGGTATCGTCGGCGCGCAGCAGGCCCGTCAATGTCGTGGTGCCCTTGGCCATCGCCGCCAGAAAAAGGGCGCGGTTGGAAATCGATTTGCTGCCCGGCAGCGCCACGGTGCCGCGGGCGCCCGCCACGGGCGCCAGAGTCAGACTGTTTTGCATGGCTCGACTTTTTCCTCAAGCTTTCTTGGGTTTGGGCAGGTGCGCGGCAATGCGCCTCCTCGCCTCAGCCGCGCGGGCAAACAGCGCGCGCTCGACTTCAACGTCGTCGTCTTCGACGGCCCGGCGCAGGATCGTCAGATCCTTTTCAAAGTAGTCGAGCGCCTCAAGGACGGCCTTCTTGTTGGCCTTGAAGATGTCGACCCACATTTCCGGGCTTGAGGCGGCAATGCGCGTAAAGTCGCGAAAGCCCGCTCCGGCCAGCGACAATTTGCGCTCGGCCTCGCCCGTGTTGAGAATCGAGTCGACCATGGCAAACGAGAGAAGATGGGGCAGGTGCGAGACGCTCGCAAAGACCGCGTCGTGCTCCTCGGGGCTCATGCGCGAGAGCTTCGAGCCGATCCGCGTCCAGGCGTTTTCCCAAAAGCTCAGCGCCCGCTCGCTCGTTTCACTGACCGGCGTGGAAATGGCCCGCGCCCCCACGAACAGATCGGGATCGGCGTAGGCCACACCCGGCATTTCGCCGCCCGCAATCGGGTGCACGGCCGCATAGTTGCCGAACTTCTCCCCGAGGGCGCGCCGTGCGCCGTCGATGACGATGCCGCGCACGGAGCCCACGTCCGTGATGAGGGTGTTGTCGGCCAGAAAGGGTGAGGCTTCGTGCAGCACGCGCTCGATGGCCAGCACCGGCACGGCCGCCACCACACAGTCGGCGCCCGTGACGCACTCCTCAAGGCTCGTGCAGGCCCGATCGGCGATGCCCATTTGCACGGCCCGTCGGGCGTTCTCATGCGAGAGGTCAAAGGCGGCGACCGAGTCGACCACGCCCCTTTTTTTCATGGCCCAGGCCGCCGAGGCTCCGATCAGGCCCGTGCCGATCAATGCCAGATGCATCGGTTGGCTTTCCTTTGCAGTTCAGACTGCCTGTGTTAAAGGGCGGCGAGCGTTTGCTTGAACGCGCGCATGAAGAGGCGGTTTTCTTCGGGCGAGCCCACCGAAATGCGCAGGTACTCGGTCAGGCCGTAGCTCTTTAAGGGACGAATGATCACGCCCTTTTTGAGCATCGCTTCGTTGACCGCCAGGGCCTTGGGGCCGACGTGCACCATGATGAAGTTGGCCTGCGAGGGCAGGTGCGTAAGCTTGAGCTCGTCAAAGAACGCTTCGAGCAGCGAGCGCTGTTCGTTGTTGCTTTTGACCACCTTGGCGATGAAGGCCTGATCGGCCAGGGCGGCCACGGCGGCGGCCTGCGCGGCCGAATTCATGTTAAAGGGCGGACGGATGCGGTTCATCATCGCGATGAGCTCGCGGTTGGCCGCCCCAAAGCCCGCGCGCAGCCCGGCCAGACCGTAGGCCTTGGAGAAGGTGCGCGTCACCATGAGATTGGGGAAGCGCTTGACCCACGCAAAGCTGTCGGTGCGCAGACGCAGGTCCATAAAGTCCGTGTAGGCCTCATCGAGCACCACCACACACTTTTCGGGGACGCGCTCGATGAACGACAAGAGCGCCTGCGGCTCGAGCGGTAGCCCCGTCGGGTTGTTCGGGTTGGTGATATAGATCAGGCGCGTGCGCTCGTTGCAGGCCGCGAGCATCCCCTCAAGGTCCACCTGAAAGTCCTTGGTCGGCACTTCGACGCATTCGGCGCCGCACTCGCGGGCGCTTAACTCATACACCGAGAAGGAATACTGCGAGTACACGCAGCGATCGCCCTCGGCCAGAACCGTGCGGGCCACCAGGCCCAGGATCTCGTCCGAGCCGTTGCCCATGATGATTTCGTCGCTGTCCAGGCCCGCAAAGGCCGCGCAGGCCTCGCGCACCGTGCGGGCGGCGCCGTCCGGATAGATCGCGCCGTGCGCCATGGCGGCCACAGCCGCCTCCTTGGCCGCGGGCGACATGCCCAGCGGATTTTCGTTGCTCGCGAGCTTAATGATCGCGGTCGGTTCAAGGCCGTACTCGCGGGCCGTCTCTTCGATGGGCTTGCCCGCCACATAGGGGCTGATGGTTTCGAGCGCCTTGCGCGCCACAAATCCCTGCATGTTGTTCTCCCTGATTGTCGTTTTCTTTAACAGGCCGCCGCGTACGAGCCCAGAATCTTGAGGTAGATGGCGATGCCTTCGAGCTCGCCGATTGCCTTGGCGATCGGCTCGTCCTCGATGTGCCCGTCGACGTCCACGTAGAAGTTGTACTCCCAGGCGCCGTTGCGGGCCGGACGGCTTTCCAGGCGCACCATCGAGACCCTGTGCCGGGCAAAGGGCGCCAGGGCGTCCAAAAGGGCGCCGGCGCGGTTGGGCACCGAGAAAATCAGGCTCGTCTTGTTGAGCACCCTTTCCGAGCGGGCGCTTTCGTGCCGGCCCATCACCAAAAAGCGCGTGCAGTTGCGCGGATCGTCTTCGACGGCGCGCGCGGCGATGGTCAGCCCGTAGAGCGCGGCGGCGCGTTCGGCCGCCAGAGCCGCCACCGACTCGCACCCGGCCGCTTCGCGGGCGGCCTGCGCGTTGGAGCTCGAGGCCACCAAACGGGCCTGCGGCAGGTGAGCGGCAAGCCAATTGCGGCATTGCGCGAGCGCCTGCGGGTGCGCGTGCACCTCTTGGATATCCTTAAGTTGACCCGAGCGGTTCATGAGGTTGTGATGCACGGGCACGCTCACCTCGCCGATCACCTTCAGGGGCGTGGTGAGCAGTAGGTCGGCCGTGCGCGTCACCGTGCCTTCCGTGCTGTTTTCCACGGGCACGACGGCGTAGTCGGCCGCGGTCGAGACGGCCTCGTGAAAGGCCTCGTCGATGCTCGCGCAGGGCATCATCCCGCAGCTCGAACCGAACTGGCGCACCACCGCCTCTTCGGTGAAGGTCCCCTCCGGGCCGAGAAAAGCCACGCGCGGGCGGCTTTCCACCGCACGGCAGGCCGAAATCACTTCGCGCAGCACGTTGCGCACGGCCTCGTCGGTCACAAGCGAGCCGCTGCGGCGGGCGCGCTCGGCGGCTCGGTCCAGAATTTCACGCTCGCGCTCGGGGCGGTACACCGGAGCGCCCGCCTTGAGTTTGCCGATGCTGTTGGCCAGGCGCGCGCGCCGGCTCAAGAGTTCGATCAGTTCGGCGTCGGCCGCATCGATGTCGCGGCGCAGCGCTTCGATGGATGCAACCGCCGTCGTCTCCTCACTCATGTTTGTCTCCCTGTTCTTTCTTTTCGTCGGAGCGCTTAGCCGCGGCGCGCGGCAAAGTCGACCATGAAGTCGCGCAGCGCCTGAGCGCCCGCCATCGGCATGGCGTTGTAAAGCGACGCGCGCAGGCCGCCCACCAGCCGGTGGCCCTTGAGGTTGACCATCCCGGCGTCGGCGGCTTCCTTCACAAAGAGATCCGTGAGGGCCTCTTCGCGCAGATTAAAGACCACGTTCATCCGAGAGCGCGCGCTCGGGGCGATCGTGTTGAGGTAAAAACCGTCGCTCGAATCGATCGCGTCGTAGATGAGCTTGGAGCGGGCCTTGGCGCGCTCGTTCATCACGTCGACGCCGCCTTCGTTGAGGATCCACTTGCACACGAGGTTGGCCACCCAGATCGCAAAGGTCGGGGGCGTGTTGTACATGCTGCCGCCCTGGCTGTGCACTTCGTAGTTGAGCATCGTCGGGCAGGTGTCGCCGGCCATGCCGAGCAGATCCTTACGCACGATGACCACGGTCAGACCCGCCGGGCCGAAGTTTTTCTGCGCGCCGGCATACACGAGGGCGTGGCGGTGAAAATCGATCGGGCGCGAGACGAAGTCGCTCGAGACGTCGGCCACGAGCGGCACGCAGTCGGGGCACTCGGGCACGTAGTTGAATTCCAGGCCGTTGACCGTCTCGTTCATGCAGTAGTAAAGGTAGGCCGCGTCGTTGGGCACGTTGATGCTGTCCGGGTGCGGTACCTGCGCGCGCGAGGGCGTGCCGATCACGCTGACGCGGCAGAACTTGGCCGCTTCGGCCGCGGCCTTCTTGGACCAGATGCCGTTGACGATGTAGCTCGCCTCAGCGGCGGCGCCCAAGAGATTTAAGGGCACCATCGCAAACTGCGTGTGCCCGCCGCCCTGCAAAAAGAGAATGTCGTGCGACTCGGGCACGTTGAGGATTTCGCGCAGCAGATCGCGGGTTTCGCGGATGATCTGCGAGAAGACGGGCCCGCGGTGGCTCATCTCCACCAGGCTCATCCCGCAGCCCTTGTAGTCGACGAATTCGCGGGCGATTTCTTCGAGAACCGGCAGCGGCAGAACGCCCGGACCGGCCGAAAAGTTGTAAACGCGGCTCATGTTTTTTTCACGCCCGGACCGGCCGAAGGGCCCGCGCGGGGCGTTTGTCCTTTTAGTGCGAATGTTGCTCTGCCGAGGGCGGCTCGGCCGCCCTCCCCCGCCGCCGCGCCCCGGTGGGGAGCGCCTCGGCGTGCGTGTGTTTAACGGTCCGACTCGTCGGGCTCACCCAAGTCAAGCTCGCCGGTGACCGGCACGTCCTCGCCCTGCGGAGCGGCCTCGTGCGCGCCCTCGTGGGGCACCTCAAGGTCGCTGGCGGCATGACTTTCGGCGTCTGTCGAAATGTCGTCCGAGTCCTCGTTGGCCACACGCGTGACGCTCAACACGACGTCATCGAGCGTTTCGATGAGCTTGACGCCCTGCGTGGCGCGGCCCGACTGACGGATCGACTCGACCGTCGTGCGGATCACGCGCCCGGAGTTGGTGAGCACGAGCACCGTGTCCTCGACGTTGACGAGCGTGGCCGAGACAAGGTCGCCGTTGCGCTCGCTCACCGCGATGGCGATCTTGCCCTGACTGCGGCGGCCGTGCTTGGGATATTCGCTCAGGGGCGTGCGCTTGCCGTAGCCGTTGGCGCAGACCGTGAGCACGTCCATATTGGTGTCGGCGTGCACGGCGAACATGCTGATGCACTTGTGCCCTTCGGGCAGCCTCATCGTCATGACGCCGCGGGCGGCGCGGCCCATCGGGCGCACTTCGTTTTCGTCAAAGCGCAGTGCCTTGCCGTTGCTGCCGAAGACCATGATGTCCTGCGCGCCGTCGGTGATGACGGCCGACAGGATGCTGTCGTTTTCCTCAAGGGTGATGGCCGCCTTGCCCATGCGCTTGATCAGGGCGTATTCCTTGAGGCTCGTCTTTTTCATCACGCCGTTGACCGTGGCGATGAAAACGAAGTGCGACTCGTCAAAGCGGCTCACCGGCAGAATCGTGACGATCGTCTCGCCCTCGATAAGGTCGAGCAGGTTGACGATGGCCTTGCCCTTGCTCGTGCGAGAGCCCTCGGGGATCTGATAGATCGGCAGGGCATACACGCGGCCGAGGTTGCTGAAGCACAGCGCCTGATCGTGACTGCTCGCGGTGATGATGCGGTCGATCTCGTCGCCTTCCTTGAGCTTGGCGGCGGTCTTGCCGTGGCCGCCGCGCTTCTGGCTGCGGCATTCGGTCAGGGACTGACGCTTGATGTAGCCTTCGCGCGAGAGCGTCACAACCATCGTCTCTTCGGGCACGAAGTCAAGCGGGTTGAAGCTGGGGTCGCCCGACCGATCGATTTCCGATCGCCGCTCGTCGCCGAACTTGTCCTTGAGTTCGGCCAGTTCCTCGTCCATGATCCGCACGACGCGCTCGGGGCGCGCCAGAATGTCCAAGAGGTCCGTGATCTGCGCGTTGGCTTCGCGGTACTCCTCGTTGATCTTGTCCTGCTCGAGGCCCGTGAGCTTTTGCAGGGCCATCTGCAAAATCTTGTCGGCCTGCACGGGACTGAGACGATATTCGCCGTTGTCCTGCAGACCGTAGCAGGCGTCGATTTCCTTCGGCCGGTAGTCCTTTGCGTCAAAGGCCGCTCGCAGCAGGCCCGAGACGAGCTCGGACTTCCAGCCGCGCGCCATGAGCTGTTCGCGGGCAATGGGAGGATTGGGCGCGTTGCGAATGATGCGCAGGAATTCGTCGAGATTCGAAAGGGCAACAGCCTGCCCCTCGAGAATATGGCCGCGCATGCGGTTCTTGTTGAGGCGGAAAACCGTACGGCGGTTGATGACTTCGCGGCGATGACGCAGGAACTCTTCGACGATTTCTCGCAGGTTGAGCACGCGCGGGCGGCCGTTGACGAGGGCCACCATGTTGATGCCGAAGGACCACTGCAGCTGCGTGAGCTTAAAGAGGTTGTTGAGTACCACTTCGCCGAAGGCGCCCTGCTTGAGCTCCATGACGATGCGCACGGTCTTGCTCGACTCGTCGCGCAGCTCGCTGATGCCTTCGATCTTCTTGTCGCGCATCAGACGGGCGATCGACTCGACGAGCACCTTCTTGTTGACCTGATAGGGAATGTCGTCGACGACAAGAACCTGCCGGCCCGTCTTGGTTTCCTCAAAGTGCGTGTGCGAGCGCATCAGCACGCGGCCGCGGCCGGTGCGGTAGGCCTCGTGCACGCCCTTCAAACCGTAAATGACGGCGCCGGTCGGAAAGTCCGGCGCGGGCATGCGGGCGATGAGCTCGTCGATCGAGGCGTCGGGATGGTGCAGCAGGTGGCGGCACGCGTCCACGGTCTCGCGCAGGTTGTGCGGCGGAATGTTCGTGGCCATGCCCACGGCAATGCCGGCCGAGCCGTTGACGAGCAGATTGGGTAGTCGGGCGGGCAGCACCGACGGCTCCTTTTCCGAGTTGTCGAAGTTGGGCACGAAGTCGACCGTGTCCTCTTCCAGATCGTCGAGCATCGCGTCGGCGATGCGCGCCAGGCGGCATTCGGTGTAACGCATGGCCGCAGCGCCGTCGCCGTCGATCGAACCGAAGTTGCCCTGGCCCCAGACGAGCGGGTAGCGCATCGAGAAGTCCTGCGCCAGACGCACCAGGGCCTGATAGACGGCCTGATCGCCGTGCGGGTGGTACTTACCGATCACGTCGCCGACGATGCGGGCGCACTTTTTGGTGGCGTGGGAAAAGTCGTTGCCCAGCTCGTGCATCGAAAAGAGCACGCGGCGGTGCACGGGCTTGAAGCCGTCGCGCACGTCGGGCAGGGCGCGGCCCACGATCACGCTCATAGCGTAATCGAGGTAGGAGCGCTTCATTTCGCCTTCGAGGGAAACCGGCAGCGTTTCAAGCGAATAGGAAATGGGCATGCCGTTGGCTTCGCCGTCGGCCGCACCGGTCGGGGCGGCGCCGGTCTGTCCGAGCTTGTCGTCGTCTTGATTGTCCATGGTAACTTCTTGACTTGGCGCCGAGCACTCACGACCGCTGCGACCGCAGGCCGCCGGCGGCCCGAGGGCGCCTGATTGAAATGGGATCCGAGCATTTTACCGTCTGCGGGCCTTCAGGTCTCATTCGGGCAACGCCCGAGAGGCGCAAAAAGCGAAAATGCCCCGTAAAGGCCTCAAAACGGCCCGCCATTGAAAATGGCTCCCGTCGGACGCCCCCGTGAGACCCCTTGGGGAGCCGGCTCAAGCGCCGGTCGCTCAAAAGCGCGCAAACGCGGCGATTGTTTTTGTAGTTTTTTGTGACAAAAGATCGGTGCTTACGCAAATTTTGTCCGCCCCCTCTTCGCCATTTGCACAAAGATGCGGCAGAATAAGGTCAGAGTTTTGCCCCTCACTTCAGTAGGGGCATCGTGCGCGCCTTCAAACAGGGGACGGGGCGCGCCGAAGCATTCCCTTTGAACCACCCCAACCGCGCCGGTTCCTCAGCCGGCAGACGCGGGACACACCGACGTTACAGTGCAGTGCCCGTCTTTATAATCGTCAGAAAAGGAAAAACCATATGAAGACTTCGATCAAGCTTTGCGGTCTTGCCGCCGCTGTGTTGATGGCCACTGCCGGCAGCGCCATGGCCGCCGATACCGTGGTTCCGTACGTGCAGGATACGCAGGCCAGCGTTGTGAAGAACTCCTCGGGTCTGTGCTGGCGCACGGGCTTCTGGACGCCCGCTCTGGCCGAACAGGCCGGTCCGGACGGCGCCGGCTGCACCTGCGACAAGGACATTCTCTCGGCTGCCGCCTGCACCAAGGCCGCTCCCGCGGAAGAACCCCGCGTGGCCAAGGTGACCCTCGCAGCCGATACGCTGTTTGCCTTTGACAGCGCCGCTCTGACCGCCGACGGCCGCAGCATGCTCGATCAGCTCGTCAGCCGCATGGCCGGCATGGACGTCGAAGTCATCCTGACGACCGGCTACGCCGACCGTCTGGGCAAGGACGCCTACAACCAGAAGCTCTCCGAGAGCCGTGCCAACGCCGTCAAGGCTTACCTGAGCGAAAAGGGTGTTGACGGCGGTCTGATCCAGACCGAAGGCCGCGGCTCGGCCGATCCGGTCGTCAACTGCCCGCAGCCGGCAGCCGGCAGCCAGATCCGCAACATGCAGGATCTGATCAAGTGCCTGGCCCCGAACCGCCGTGCCGTGATCGAAGTGATCGGCACCCGTACGGTGCAGTAGTGCGCTCGTAAGCGTTGCGGCGCGCCTGCGCCGCAGCGCCCAAAGACAAAGCCCCGAAGGATTTCTCCGACGGGGCTTTTTGCTGTCCGCTGGTTTTGGCGCCGGCCTTAGACGGCCGCGTCACCGGTTTCGCCGGTGCGGATGCGGATGGCCTGTTCGATGTCAAAGACAAAGATCTTGCCGTCGCCGATCTTGCCGGTGCGGGCGCTCTTTTGGATGGACTCGAGGCACTGCTCGAGCAGCTCGTCGGGCACGGCCGCCTCGATCTTGACCTTGGGCAGGAAGTCGACGACGTATTCGGCACCGCGGTAAAGCTCCGTGTGCCCCTTCTGGCGCCCGAAGCCCTTGACTTCGGTCACCGTCAGGCCGTTGACGCCGAGCTCGGCAAGCGCTTCGCGCACTTCGTCGAGTTTGAAGGGTTTGACGATAGCGGTCACTAATTTCATGGTTGTTTTGCGGCGCACGCGCCCGATGCCGGACGGCGGCCGCCTCCTTTGCGTGGTTTTCGAAAAATTCAGTCTGTCCCGTCGGAAGCGCCCTCATGCGCGACATGCCGCCCGAAGCGGCGCAAGCGCCCCCGCACGGCGGTCCGTAAACCGCCGCGCCGGCATAACTTTAGCATCTACGGAAAGCTCGGGCGGCTCGTCATGGGCAGGCTTACCCCCGCCCCGAGGCACGTAAGCGACACGCGCGGGCCCGTCGGGCACTGGCGGCGCTTGAATTCGCTGCGGTAGAAAAGCTTTAACACCCGCTCGACCTTTTCGCGCCCCAAGCCCTTGTCGGCGAGCGACTCGACGCTTTCGCCCTCTTCGAGCAGCCCGCGCAAAATCGCATCGAGCTCGGCGTAGGGCATCAGGGCGGCCTCGTCGGTCTGCCCGTGGCTGAGCTCAGCCGAAGGCGCGCGCGTGATGATTTCCTCGGGGATCACCGCGGCGCCCTTGAGGCGATTGTAGGTGCGCATAAGCTCCCAGACCTCGGTCTTAAAGACGTCCTTGATGGGCGAGTAGCCGCCCACCGTGTCGCCGTAGAGCGTGCAGTAGCCGGCACTGGCTTCACTCTTGTTGCCCGTGGCCAGCGTGAGCCAGCCGAACTTGTTCGACAGGGCCATGAGCGTGATGCCCCGGCTGCGCGCCTGCAGGTTTTCTTCCGTGAGGTCGCTTGCGGTGCCCGCAAAGTCCTCGGAAAGAACCGACAGGGCCGCGTCGTAGATGGTGCCCACGGGCTTGACGCGGTAGTCGATCCCGAGGTTTTCGCCGCATTCTTTGGCCAGGCGCACGCTCAGATCGGTCGTAAAGCGCGCGGGCATCATCACTGCGTGCACGTGCTCCTTGCCGAGGGCCTCAACGGCGATGGCGGCCACCAGGGCGCTGTCGGCGCCGCCCGACAAGCCGAGCAGCACGTCGGTAAAGCCGTTTTTACGCGTGTAGTCCCGCACGCCGCAAACCAGGGCCGCGAGCAACTCCTCTCGGCCGTCGGCAAAGGTTTCCACGACGCCGTCGTCGTCCCCAAAAAGAGCCGAGGCGGGAATGCCCGCTTCGTCGGCCGCAAAGCTGGCCAGGCGCACCGTGACGTGGGTGTTGGAGGCGGAGACCAGGCTCGCCCCCTCAAAAATGAGTTCGTCCTGGCCGCCGGCCAAATTGGCCAGAATGAGCGGCAGGAATTCCTTGGCGCAGGCCGCAGCGATTTCACCGCGCCGCGCGCGACTCACGCCCCGCGTGTAAGGCTCGTCGTCGGCCGCGCACACAAGCGTGGCCCCGAGGGCCTTGAGCGAGCCAATGCCCTTTTCGTCAAGAAGCTCTTCGGCAAACACAAAACCGGTGGCCACACCGGCCACGTCAATGACCGTGAGTTTGGCCGCGCCGCGCGTGGCGCGGGCCAGAAGCCCTCCGTCACGCAACACGTAGAGCGCGTCGAGAATTTCACCCTTTTCGTAGGCGGGCGCCCCCACGACGACCGTCAGGCCCGGCGCGGCCGTTTTGAGGTCGGCGGCGAGCTGCTCGAGCTCACGGTTGAGGGCAATCCAAAAGTCGGGCATCTGCGTCCAGGTGTGCAGGGGCGCACCCGTGACGCTGTGCGCGGGCGTCATCATCAAAACGGCGCCGCCCGCGTGCGCCCGTTGGGCGGCCTGCAGGATCAGGCGCGCGTTACCGGCCATATCGCAGGCCACGGTGTTGGGCTGAGTCAGATAGGCGAAAAATTTCTGCGGCATGAGGGTCTGCCTTCTCGGGAAAAAACGCTGACGGCTCACTATAGCCCAACGGCTGGCCCAAAATGCAAAACCCCCGCCTTTTCGGGGCGAGGGCTTGATGCGGCTTAAAAGCTCTACGACAATTAGGCCGTCTTGGGCTTGACGTCCATGGATTCGTAGGCCTGAGCGCCTTCCATGATCAGCTTTTCGGCTTCTTCGGGGCTCTTCCAGCCCTTGACCTTGACCCACTTGCCCGGTTCAAGATCCTTGTAGTGTTCGAAGAAGTGACGGATCTGGTCGAGCACGTCGGCCGGAACGTCGTCGGCGTTCTTCCACTTGCTGTAACGCAGGCAAACCTTGCTCACGGGCACGGCCAGAATCTTCCAGTCGATGCCGCCTTCGTCTTCCATGACGAGCACGGCCACGGCGCGGCAACGGCACACGGTGCCGGTCATGAGCGGGAAGGGCGTCAGAACGCACACGTCGACCGGGTCGCCGTCGTCGGCGATGGTCTGCGGAATGTAGCCGTAGTTGCACGGATAGTGCATGGCCGTTCCGACGAAACGGTCCACAAACAGGGCCCCCGACTCCTTGTCCACTTCGTACTTGATCGGAGCGGAATTGGCCGGAATTTCAACAATCACATTAAAGTCGCGCGGCAGATCGCGGCCGGCGGTCACTCGGGCAAGACCCATTTTGTCAACTTCTCTTCAGCAATTTGGAAAAAAACGGCCCGCCCTCTCGGCGGACCGACTCAAGGGGCGAAATTTTAGAGGCAAGCGATTGATTTCGCAAGCACTTCGCCGGTCAATCGATCTCTAGGCCAGACGCATGAGGTTGCGCAGAATGTGTTCGCGCACGCGCTCATCGAGCGTTCCGGTGATTTCCACGCGCTTAAAGCCGGCCTCGCGCAGCCGCTCGGCGCAGCGCGGATGAATCGTCACCGCTACGCCCCGCATGAACCATTCGCGGGCGGCGGGCACCGGGCGGATGGCGTGCAAAAGCGTCACCACGGCGTCCGAACTCGTCACATACACGATGGGGGGCAGCCCCGAGACGGCCCGCTGCAGATCCTCGATCTGCATGGGCGACAGCTCAATGGGCACGCGCACGTAGGCGGCGAGCTTTTCCACGTCGGCACCGAGCGTGGTGAGCTGCTCGCCGAGCCATTCGCGGCCGGTCTGACCGCGGCAGATGAGCACGCGGCGCGGAATCTGCGTTTGCTTTAAGAGTTCAAAGAGCGCTTCGCTGCCCGACTGTTCGGCGTCGCCCTTGGGAAAGAGCACGCGCGCCTCGGGCCAGGCCGCGTGAATGACGCGCGCCGTGCCCTCGCCCACCGTGGCCAGCGTGATGTGCGCGGGCCACTCCTGCACCCAGTGCGCCACCGCCGCCACGGCCGCCGGCGAGGCCAGCACCACCATGTCCACGTCCTCAAGGCGCGAGAGGCGCTCGGAGACAAGCTCCTGATCCTCGGGCAGCGTGATCGTGAACGCCGGCCAGCACCAGGCCTCAATGCCGTCGGCCTTCAAAAGATTGGCCAGACGCTCGTTGGCGGCGCCCGGTCGCATCAGAATAACCGGTTGATGACTCAGTCCCATTGCTCTTTCGCTTTGTAAAGGCTCTTTGATTATTTAATCAGGATCGTATTTTACCGAGGCCTTTACAAAAGTTCACGATCGGATTTCCCGTAGCAAAAAGCCTCCCAAAGGAGGCTTCCCGTACCGATCAGGCCGCGTGCGCTCAGTTCTGGGCGAGCACTTCGGCCAGAAGCGCTTGGGCGCCCTGCGCCTTGAGATCGGCCACGACCTTGGCGGCCACGGCTTCGTAGTCGGCGGCCGCGCCGCGCGCCTGCGCGCTGATCTTGCGGCCGGTGCGGTGGTCACCCACATGGGCGCGCAGCCACAGCTCACCGTTTTCGACGATGCCGTGGGCGGCCAGCGGCACCTGGCAGGAGCCGCCCAGCGCGCGGCTGACGGCGCGCTCGGCACCCGTGGCGCAGCGCATGTCTTCGTCGTTGATGAAGGCGAGCAACTCAATGAGGTCCTTGCGGTCGGCGCGCACTTCGATACCCAGGGCACCCTGGCCCGGGGCGGGCAGGCTCGTTTCCACCGGGATGAGTTCGCGGATGCGCTCGGGCATTTCCAGACGCTTGAGACCGGCGCCGGCCATCACCAGCGCGTCAAACTCACCGCGGTCGAGCTTTGAGAGGCGCGTGCCGACGTTGCCGCGGATGGGCAGCACGGTCAGATGCGGAAATCCACTGCGCAGCATCAGTTCGCGGCGCAGGCTCGCGGTGCCCACGCGGGCACCCGCGGGCATGTCTTCGAGCCGCTCGTACTTGGGGCTCACGAACGCGTCACGCGGATCTTCTCGCGAGCTCACAGCCGCCAGCGTAAAGCCTTCGGGCAGCTCCATCGGAACGTCCTTGAGCGAGTGCACGGCCAGATCGGCGCGCCCTTCGATCATCGCCGCCTCGAGTTCCTTGACGAACAGGCCCTTGCCGCCGACCTTCGAGAGCGTCTTATCGAGAATCTGATCGCCCCGGGTGGTCATCCCGAGAATCTGCACGTCAAGTTCGGGGTAGCGCGCACGCAGCAGCGCCTGCACGTGCAGGGCCTGCCACATCGCAAGAGGGCTTTCGCGCGTGGCGATCACGCAGCGTTTCAGTTCGGTCATGGTTTCCGTCTCAAAGCAATTGCGGCTGCCGACGGGCGGCCGCTCGGTCACAAATCGGCGTGAATTGTAACAAAGCAAGTCTTCGCGCTGGCTTAAGATCCGAGCATACCGATGAGTTTCTTTTGCTTTTGGGAGACACCCACACCATGCTGCGCTTCGTTCTCGTTTTGATTGTGGCCGCCGCGGCCATTTGGTACTTCTACCCCGGCGCGCTCACGCCCACCTCGGAGCACTGCTCGCCGGCATACATCAAGCAGGTGGCCGACAGCGAGGGCCTCGCCAAAGCCAAGGAACTCTCGGCCAAGTGCCTGGAGGAAGGCTTTGCCGGCGCCAAGGGCGCCCTGCTGGGCGCGCTTGAGGATGCAGGCAGCGCCGTGCGCCAGGTCGGCGACGAACTCAAAAAGGAGCTGCTCGGCAAATAAAGCGCCCCTTGAAGGAGCCCGAAATCGGCGGTGCTCGGACTCGGCCGTGCGTTTTTTGGCCCAGGGGCGAACGCATGTAATGCTTATATGAGCTTTTGAGAACAGGCAATGCACTGAA